>Ga0209587_1000023_pt1 | contig 73607 bp, 74 predicted proteins | sample NGEPerD_2_FD_184512 | JGI IMG/M metagenome (GOLD analysis project Ga0209587, IMG submission 184512) | Arctic peat soil microbial communities from the Barrow Environmental Observatory site, Barrow, Alaska, USA - NGEE PermafrostL1-D... | ecosystem: Environmental > Terrestrial > Soil > Wetlands >...
AACGCGTAGTTGGTCAGCCACCGCGGGCAGGACACGAGCCCCGCCGATGGCGCCCAGCGCCTTTGAAATGCGCATCAGCAGCTCCGACGCTTCCGGTGTGTAGCGGCGGTAGTTGGCGCCGAACGAGATTGGGGTCAGATCATCCATTCCCACCCAGTCTACCGGATAGGAGCATAATTATTTTAGCTCTATGAAGGGATAAGATTGCCTTATCTACCGTTCTCAAGCAAGAAGTCTGCCGAAGCGGCCTACCATCCAGGAACATCTCATCGGCCGGGCTGCACGCTAGCCCCGCACCGCCGCCTGGCTCACCACACCCGCCACCTCTGACCGCGTCTTACCGCTCGAGAACGGACTCCGCGAAAGCCGTCAAAGCCCGCGCCTGCCTCAACGATGCCAGAAGACGTTGCCCTCCGAGGTCGGTGAAACCGTACTGCGACTCGTCCTTCAGGCTCAGCAATCGCTCCAGGGCCTTGGCTGCGGTCGGCCCATTCGGTGCGACCTGCTCTACGAGGCTCGTCGTCTCGCGGTGATCCTGGCCGCGAGCGCGCTCACCCAGCGCCTGGCAGCAGGCGGCATCGGCTGCAGCTATCCCCGCGAGTACCGCGGACGAGATCGCTGCCTTGATCTCCTCGGGCGGGCTTGTTGGGTTTGCCAGCTCCGCGACTTGCAGGTGTGCCCGAGCGTCTCGGAGGCGCGCACGCGCCTCCTCTCGCCCGCATCGCTGAGTCCGGCGCGGCTGGCGTGGTGTCACTGCGGAATCCCGGAAAGCAGCTCCAACGGGGTTCCGCCCAAACTGATGCCGTCGCGGCGCAGCGCGTCAAGGATCGGCGCGCTCGAACGGGCCATCTCGTTCAGCTGGCTCTCCGAAGACTCGACCACAGCAGCGTGGTTCCCCGTCCAGGTGAACACATCTGTCGCGAGGCGCTCGCGCTGCTCCCGCCAGCGACGATCAGCTTCATCGATCGAGTTCGGTCTCACCAGGAAAATGTCGACGTCGCTGTCGGCGTCGCCATCGCCTCGTGCGGCAGAGCCGAACAGGGAGGCGTGCACAGCCGGAGGCGACCAGCGAGAGACCGCCGCTCGCAGCCGGTTCAGGAGATCGCGGCGCATCATGGCCAGCGCCTCGACTGCCGGCGCGGCGAGGTGCTCCCGGTTGAGCGTGTGCATGAGGGCCCGGCCGGCGGGCTCGCGGCGGACGATGCCTTGGTCCACCAGGCGGTCCAGCGCCTTTCGGACCCCGTCGGGCGAGCCCCGGGCCACCAGTTCAGCCACGCGCCGGCCGGTCAGCGGCCGGGTGGTGCGGGAGAGCGCGACGAGGACATCGCCTTCAAGGGCCGGCGATACCGCGGTGTAGGGACGAGCTACATCCATTAGTGACTACTATATCCGGCATATGACTGCTTAACAAGGCAAGCCCGCAGTAAAGCCCGGTCGACCTAGCTCCGCACCGCCGCCTGGCTCACCACACCCGCCACCTCCTGCCACCACGCGCGCGCAGTAGCTGTCTCGGCGCGCTGGATGCGGTCGCGCACGTAGCGAAACAGCTGGCGCTGGCCGCCCACGGCCATCACGCCGTCGCCGGTCACCGCCAGGCGGCCGTCGGCCAGCAGCGACAGGGCGCCCGGCTTGTCACGGCGCACCCGCAGCCGGCGCAGCACCTCCTCGCCTTCCACGGTGGAAGGCGAGGAGGGGTCGCCGTACTCGGCCCGCCAAGGCTTCACGGTGAAGATCGGTGAGCGGCCCGAGAGCACGGGCAGCGTGAGCTCGGGCTCCTCCAGCGGGCCGCTGCGCCAGCGGTCGAACAGGCCCTCCACCTCCTCGCGCACGTGCTTGCGTACGAGGATGTGAAGGTGGTCGCCGGCCTCGATCTCCGTAGAGCCGCGGGGGAGCAGGGCCTCGTCGTTTCGCACGAGCACGCTCACCAGCGCGTCGCGTGGCAGCTGGAGCTGGTTGACGAGCCGGCCCACGATCACGTCGGTGTCCGCCACGGGATAGTCGAGCACCTCGGCACCCAGGCGCCGGATGGACCCCACCTCGTGAAGCGGCCGAGCCAGCGCGGGCTGATCTGCGGTGAGGCCGAGCGCTTTGGCCAGCGGCTCGAAGGTGGCGCCCTGCAACAGCGTGGATGCCAGCACCACGAAGAAGACGATGTCGAAGAAGGCGCCGGCGTTCTCCACGCCCTCGATGACGGGAAAAGTCGCGAGCACGATTGGGACCCCGCCGCGCAGGCCGGCCCAGCCTACGAGGGTTGACTCGCGCAGGCTCAGGCCGGCGGGCAGCGTGGCGAGCAAGGCTGCCAGGGGGCGGGCCACGAACATCAGCACGGCGGTGATCAGCAGCGCGTCGCCGGCGATCTCGCCGAGGTCGCCGGGGTTCACGAGCAGTCCCAGTGTGAGGAAGACCGCGATCTGGCTGACCCAGGCCAGGCCGTCGTGGAAGTCGTCGATCGTGCGTCGCGCCGGGATGGTGGCCGAGCCCAGCGTCAGCCCTGCGATGTAGACCGAGATGAAGCCCGAGCCGTGCAGCACGTCGGCCAGGCCGAAGGCCAGGGCCGCAGCGGCGATCGAGGCCACGGGGTAGAGGCCGGTGGTAGAGATGCGCGCCCGCTGGAAGCCCATCACGGCGAGACGGCCGACCACGAGCCCCACGCCTACGCCGATGCCCAGCTCGGTGACGGTGAGGACCAGCACGTCGAGCGGGCCGAAGTCGGGCTGCTGGATGTACTCGATGAACGCGAGCACGAGCACGATTCCCACCGAGTCGTTCAAGCCCGACTCGCCCTCCAGGATGCGGGCCAGCCGGCGGTCCAGGCTCGAGCCGCGCAGGACCGAGAAGATCGCGGCGCTGTCGGTGGCGGCCACGATCGAGCCCAGCAGGAGTCCCTCCAATGTGGAGAGGTCGAGCAGCCAGGAAACGGCGAAACCCACCACGGCGGCGGTCACCAGCGTGCCCACGATTGCCAGGGACACGCTGGTGCCCAGCACCGGGCGGATCTCCTTGAAGCCCGCCGCCAGGCCGCCCTCGAACAGGATCAGCGCGAGCGCCACGACGCCGATCGTGCGCGCCAGCTCCACGTCCTCCCGGGAGCCGCCGAAGTCGATCAGGCCCAGAACGTCGGACCCCAGCAGCATGCCCACGCCGAGGAACAGCACGAGGCCGGGCACGCGCAGGCGTCCGGCCACCAGCGATGCGGCGATGCCCAGGACGAGCAGGGCTCCCGCCACCAGGATCAGAGTGCCGTCAGCCATTCCGCGCCGAGTCTACGGTCGGGGTCTGGCGCATAATGGCTTCGCCATGGCCACCCTGACGGCAACTTCGCTCTCGCCCACAGAGCAGCGTACGCTGGACCGCCTCGTGGCCTCGCTCGAGTCCGAGCTCCGCGACGACCTGCTTGCGGTCTGGTTGTTCGGGTCGCGCGCCAGGGGCGAGCCGCCCGGCGACGACTCCGATGTGGACCTGATGGTGATCACTCGCACCGGCGAGGACCCAGAGCGCGTGCAGGAGCTCAGGAAGGAAGCCGCAGGAAGTGAGGGGCTCGACCTGTTCCGGATCTCGACGTTGGTACGAGACCCGGCCTGGATAGCCGAGCGTCGCGCAGTCGATTCATTCCTCCTGCAGGAGGTCGATCGCGACCGGATCGTGCTCTATGGGTCCGACGGGGGCGAGTTTGGCGAGCGCGTGCCCTTCAGGAGGCGTGGGGACGGACGCGTGAGCGAGCGAACTGACGAGTATCTCCGCGACGCGCGTGAAGGCGTCGCGGCCGCGCAGGCACTGCTCGAGGCCGAGGTGCACAACCGCGCGATCAGCCAGGCCTACTACGCCATGTTTTTGGCTGCGCGCGCCGCACTCAGCGAGGAAGACCGCTTCGCGCGTACCCACGATGGGACGTGGCACCTGCACCACGACGTCTTCGTGAAGACCGGCCGCTTCCCGGCAGACCTGCATGCCGGGGCCCGCGAGACCGAGAAGCGGCGCTACTACGTGGACTACGAGAGCGGCCGCTACACCTTCGACCAAGGCCGCGAGACGGTGGAGCTGGCCGAGCGCTTCCTCGCGGCAACAGTGGAGCAGCTCAGCGCTAGCTGACACACTCCGCGCGCCTTGTGCCGAGCACGAAAGGGGGTGGGGACCCGCGCCGCCCGCCGGCTCGTCCTCGCCTTCACGGTTTCGCTGGCGCTGCTGACGGCCTCCGCGACCGTTGCGGGCGCCCAGACTCCGGGCTGCTTCGGCGCTCCCGGCGTGCAGTGCAGCACCGTGGACGTGCCACTGGACCGCTCGGGGGCGGTGCCCGGCACCGTTCGGCTGGCGGTGCGCCGCGTGCCGGCTACCCGCGGGCCGTCGCAGGGCACCGTGATGTTCCTCGCCGGCGGCCCCGGCGAGTCCGCGCTCTCGGTGCTGCCGGCGCTGGCACAGGTGTTCTCCGCCCTGCTTCCCAACTACGACCTCGTCACCTTCGATCAGCGCGGCACCGGGCAGTCGGGACCGCTGGCGTGCGCGGCGCTGGCGAACCCCAGCGGCACCACCGCCTCGGCCTACGGCAGCTGCGGGAACCAGCTCGGCCCGGCGCGCCAGTTCTACCGCTCGGCGGACTCCGCGGACGACACCGAGGCCGTGCGGCAGTCGATCGGAGCGCCGCAGGTCGCCCTCTTCGGCGTGTCCTATGGCGGACGGGTGGCGGGCGAGTATGTGCGCCGCTACCCGGGGACGGTGAGCCGCATGGTGCTCGATTCGCCCAGCACGCTCGAGGGCAGCGACCCGTTCTCGCTCCAGCGCCAGCAGGCGCTGCGGCGGGTGGTGGGGGCCGAGATCTGCGCCCGCCGGGCGTGCCGGTCGTTCAGCCGCAGCCCCTACCGCGACCTCTCGCGCCTTGCCCTGCGCCTGCGCCGCCGCGGGCTGCGGGCCACGATCTACACCGGCAGCGGCCGCCCCGACCGCGGACGCCTGACCGTGGATGACCTCTACGCGCTCGTGGCGCTGGCCGACCTGGACCCGGTGCTGCGCGCCGAGCTGCCCGGCGCGGTGAGCTCGGCCCGCCGCGGCGACGGCGCGCCGTTCGCGCGGGCGCTCGTGCGCACGATCGTGGGGCTCGGTGGCCAGGGTGACGACGAGCCGGTGAACGACGTGACCTTCACCGCCACCTCCTGCGTGGAGGCACCCACGGCCTGGGACCCGGCCGGCGCGCCGGATGTGAAGGCGCGCACCGCGGCGGTGAACGCGCGCATCGGCCAGCTCGGCGCCGGCGCGTTCGCGCCCTTCGGCGCGCGCACGGTGGTGCAGGGAGGCGTGATCACACCGCGCTGCCTGCTGTGGCCGTCGGTCAACCGCCCGCCCGTGGCCGGTGGCACCTCGCCCGTGCCCACGCTGGTGATCAGCGGCGCGGAGGACCTGCGCACCCCGCGCGAGCGCGCGTCGAGCGTGGCCGGCCAGTACGCGGGCGCCACGCTGCTCAACGTGCCCTACACCGGCCACTCCGCCGTGCCGAGCGACAGCTCGCTGTGTGCGGCGCGCGCGGCGTTCCGCTTCCTCGGCGGCGGCCCGCCCGCCACGGCCTGCCCCCGGGGGCGGCGGCCACTCGCGGTGGCGCCGCGGGCTCCGCGGCGCTTCAAGAGCCTCCGCGGCCGCAGCCGCAGCGCCAAGACGCTGCGCGCCGCGCGGATCACGCTGCGCGACCTCACCTACCAGCTCGCGGCCGCGTCGCGCGCGCGCATCGGCGGCCTGCGCGGCGGCCGGGCGGTGCTCAGCCCGCGCACGCTGTCGGTCCGGCTGGTGGGCTACCGCTACGTGTCCAAGGTGCGCGTGAGCGGCCGCCTGCGGATGCGCAAGGGCCGGCTCGTGGGCACCATCCGCGTGAGCGGCGGCGGGGCGCGGCGGGCGCGGATCGACGTGCGCGGCAACGGCCGCCTGCGGGCGCGCTTCAGCGCAGCGCCCGGTGTGACAGCCGTGGCGTCGGAGTCGATCGGCTCGCCGCTGGTCGTGCCGAAGGCCCCGCCGGGGCCGGTGGTGGGCGCGGGGCCGCTGCCCAAGCCGGACTTTTAGGCGCGCGTCGCGCCGCGGGCCTGGGCCTCGGCCAGCTCGGCCAGGCCCCACAGGTCGCGCCACTCGTAGTCGGGGTGCTCCTCGCCCGGCGCCTGCTCGCAGTGGCGGTTCACCCAGGCGGTCTGCATCCCCACCTCCTGGGCGGGGGCGATGTCGTACTTGAAGCCAAAGGCCACGTGCAGGATCTCCGCCGGATGCGCGCCGGTGTGCTCCAGCGCGCGGGTGAAGGCCGTGGTGTCGGGCTTGTAGGTCTTGAGGTCCTCGGCCACCACCACCTCGTCGAAGGCCAGCGGCGCCAGCTGGCGCAGCGTGTGCTCCATGATGTGGCGGTCGGTGTTGGAGATGATCACGAGCTTCACGCCGGCCTTCTGGACACGCTGGAGCGCGGGGATCGTGTCGGCGAAGGGCTGCCAGCTCTGCATGGCGCGCTCGAACGCATCGCCCTCCTTTTCGTTCCAGCGGTACCCGCGCTCGGCGTGCCAGGTGCGCAGGGACTCGTGGAGCACGTCGCGATAGGGGCGGTACTCGTCCTGGATCAGCTCGAACTGGATCGCCTCCCACTGCTCGCGCAGCTGCCGGCCCGTGCCCGGGTCGACTTCGCCCCGGCGGCGGGCCAGGTCGTACAGGAACGCGGCCGCGCCGCCCTCCCAGTCCACGAGGGTCCCGTAACAGTCGAAGGTGGCGACTTTCACCTGGGTCATAGGGATCGTGCGCAGCCGGCCGAGCCGGCTGCTTCGCGCAAGGCGCGGCCTACACTTGACCTTATATGGCACTTCTCGAGCAGGTTCAGTCAGACGCCACCGCCGCCCTGAAGTCGGGCGACCGTGAGCGCGCGGGCGCTTTGCGCCTGGTGGTGTCCGAGCTGCAGAAGGCCGCCAAGGACGGCACGGGCGACGAGGTGGAGGTGCTCGGCCGAGAGCGCAAGCGCCGGCTGGAGTCCGCCCAGGCCTACCGTGACGGCGGGCGCGAGGACCTCGCCGGGACCGAGGAGGGCGAGGCCGAGCTGATCGCCTCCTACCTGCCCGAGCAGGTCTCCGACGAGGAGCTGCACGCCATCGTGGGCGACGCCGTGGCCGAGTCCGGCGCCAGCTCGCCGAAGGAGATGGGCAAGGTGATGTCGCTGGTGATGCCCCAGGTGAAGGGCCGCGCCGACGGCAAGCGCGTCAGCGCGGCCGTCCAGGAGAAGCTCACTCCGTAGTGGCCCGCAAGCAGATCGAACTCTCCAACGATCTCGCCACCGAGCTGGCGGGCCCCGGCGACCAGGTCATCCGCACCCTCGAGGACCGCCTCGACTGTGAGGTCTACCTGCGCGGCAACCTGCTCACGCTCGACGGCGCGGACGAGGACGTGGCGATGGGGGAGACGGTGGTGCGCGAGATCACCGACCTCGTGCGCCAGGGCCATGAGGTGGCGCCTGGCACGATCGAGGCGATCGGCGGCGCTCTGGACCGCCACGAGAGCCCCTCCTCGATCCTCGAGGACGTCGTATGGCGCCACCGCTCGCTGAAGGTGGCGCCGAAGACCGTGAACCAGAAGCGCTACGTGGACGCCATCCGCCACCACACGGTCGCCGTTGGCATCGGCCCGGCGGGTACCGGCAAGTCCTTCCTGGCCGTGGCGATGGCTGTGGCCGCGCTGCAGCGCCGCGAGGTGAGCCGCATCGTGCTCACCCGCCCCGCGGTGGAGGCCGGCGAGCGGCTGGGCTTCCTCCCCGGTGACCTGATGGCCAAGGTCGACCCCTACCTACGCCCGCTGTTCGACGCGCTCTACGACATGCTCGAGCCCGACAAGGTCACCCAGCACCTCGAGCGTGGCGTGATCGAGGTGGCGCCGCTTGCATTCATGCGCGGGCGAGCGCAGCCACTTGACCGGCAGGTGCTCACTCCATCCGGGTTCCGGGCGATCGGCTCTCTGTGCGTCGGCGATCTCGTCACCGGCTCCGACGGCCGTCCGACTCCCGTACTGGGCGTGTACCAGCAGGGCCGCAGGGACCTCTTTCGCCTTCGAGCGCAGGACGGCGCATCAACCCTGTGCTGTGGTGAGCATCTCTGGTTTGTCACCACACCGGACGACCGCAAGCACGGCAAACCCGGTCGCGTGGTGGAGACGCAGGACATGGTGGGACGTCTACGTCGCCACCATCAGCATCGCTTCGAGCTTCCTCAATTGAGCGGGCCGGTGCAGTTCGAGCCCTGTGAGGTTCCCCTAGATCCGTACGCGCTGGGCCTTCTGCTCGGTGACGGTTGCCTCACCACCTCGACAACGCCCAGCTTCACCACGGCGGATCCCGAGCTGGCAACGGCGCTGGAGTCGGCGCTTCCCGGAATCGAACTGCGACGCAAGGGTTCCGTCGACTATGCCCTACGCCACGTCGAGGGGCATCGTGGCGGCGTGATCGTGTCGAACCCGGTCACGGTCGTGCTGCGGGAGCTGGGCCTCGCTGGGACACGCTCGAGCACGAAGTTCGTCCCAGATTCCTATCTTCACAACTCCCCGGAAGTTCGGCTCGGCGTCCTGCAGGGTCTGCTCGACAGTGACGGTGGGCCTGTCACCCAACGCGCACGCACCTGTCGGATCCAGTACAGCACCTGCTCGACTCGGCTGGCCGACGATGTCGTGTTCCTCGTCCGGTCGCTCGGAGGAGTCGCCTATCGCCGGCGGCGGGTCGCTGCCGGCCGCCCGCCCGGGCGTGCGAACGGAAGGCCGGTTCACCATCGACACGACGCCTACGTGTTGGGCATTCGGCTTCCGGCCGGCCTCGAGCCGTTTCGGCTTGCGCGCAAGCGCGCTGTCTACCGCCAGCACGGCGGTGGGCGCCCGATGCGGTTCATAGAAAGCATTGAGCCTGCCGGCCAAGCGGAGACGGTCTGCATTCAGGTGGCGGCCGCCGATTCGCTTTACGTCACCGACGACTTTCTACTGACCCACAACACGCTTAACGACGCGTTCATCATCGTGGACGAGGCTCAGAACACCACTCCCGAGCAGATGAAGATGGTGCTCACGCGGCTGGGCTTCGGCTCGAAGATGGTGGTCACCGGCGACATCACCCAGGTCGACCTGCCCAAGGGGCAGGGGTCGGGCCTCGTGGCCGTGAGCGAGATCCTGTCCGACGTGGAGGGGATCGAGTTCGTGCGCTTCGGCAGCGAGGACGTGGTGCGCCACAAGCTCGTGCAGCGGATCGTGGCCGCCTACAGCGCCCACGCCGAGCGCCAGGCCCCCGAGCTGCGCGCGGCCGGGCGTAAAAAGAGCTGATCGAGGTAGAGGTCATCGGCGTAGACCCGGCGTCGGTGCGCCCGGCCGCCGAGGCGGCCCTGGCCGCGGCCGGGGTGGGGGAGGGACACCTGGCCGTGGCCTTCGTGGAGGCCGAGGAGATCGCTCGCTTGAATCGCGAGCACCGCGGCCTGGACCGGCCGACCGACGTGCTCTCCTTCCCGGTGGACGAGGCCCGCCCGACCGCCGGCCCGACCGAGCTGGGCGACGTGGTGATCTGCCCCGATCACACCGAGGACCTGACCGAGGCCGTGGTGCACGGCGTGCTTCACCTGTGCGGCCACGATCACGAGTCCGACGACGGCGAGATGCTGGCGCTGCAGGACCGCGTGATGGAGCAGCTGCGGCCATGAGCACACGCTCGGGCTTCGTGGCGCTCGCCGGGCGGCCCAACGCCGGCAAGTCCACGCTGGTGAACCGCATCGTGGGGGGCAAGGTGGCGATCGTCTCGGACAAGCCCCAGACCACCCGCCGCGAGGTGCGCGGCATCGCCACCGGCCCCGACTGGCAGCTGGTGCTGGTGGACCTCCCCGGCGTGCAGCGCCCGCGCGATCCGATGACCGAGCGCATGCAACGCAGTGTGGAGCGCGCCCTGGGCGACGCGGACGCCGTGCTGTTCGTGCTCAACGGCGAGCAGCAGGTGGGGGCGGGCGACCGCTACATCGCCCGCGCCATCCGCAACTCGAGCGTGCCGACGGTGACCGCGCTGAACAAGGTCGATCAGCTCGACCGCGGGCGCACCGCGCGGGCGCTGGCCGGCGTGCCCGACCTCATGGTCCCGGGCGAGGTGTTCCCGGTGAGCGCGCTGAAGGGCCACGGCGTCGAGCCCCTCGTGGAGCACCTGGCTGCGCTGTTGCCCGAGGGGCCGTTCCTCTACCCGCCCGAGGATCGCTCGGACATGGCCGAGCACGTGGTACTGGCCGAGCTGATTCGCGAGCAGGTGCTGCGCCGCACGCGCGAGGAGCTGCCCCATGCGGTCGAGGTTGAGATCGCCGAGCGCTTCGAGCGCGAGGACGGCCTGCTGGTGGTGCAGGCCTCTCTGTGGGCCGAGGGCGAGTCCCAGAAGGCGATCCTGATCGGGGCGGGCGGACGCATGATCAAGGCCATCGGCACGGCCGCGCGCCGCGAGGTGGAGGCCGAGCTGGGCCGCCGCGTGCACCTGGACCTGCGCGTGCGGGTGCGAAAGGGCTGGCGCCGCGACGAGGGGCTGCTGGACCGCCTCGGCATCGAGTGAGCGGGCGGATAGGAGCGCTCCTGGCCCGGGCCGACGAAGCGCTGGCCGACGAGGTACGGCACACGAGGGATGCGTGGTCTCGCCGCCGATGGTGCCGGTGGCCGGAACTATCTCGTTCCGTCCGCCGCGGTCCACACCGCGCTATGGGACGTGGCCAGATCGATCGCCGCAACGTCCACCGGTCACCACATCGAGCCCTCGAGTGCCATCATCGGGTCGGCAGGTTCGACACGACGGCAGCGGCATCCCCGCAGCAGTCCCGGCATCAGCCTGCGGGGCGAGCGCCATCTGGTTGGCGACGTGATCCACTTCCACCCCGACGGATTCGGCATCCACGCACCGCGCCTTCGAGGACGGCCGGCGTGACGCTCCGCCTGATGGGCCTTCCGGCCCTGAGCCGGTGCCCGCACGCAACGGTGCGCCGCGCCGGCGACCGGGTCGAGCTTCGCTTCCTCGGCCCCGACTGCGACGAGGGGCTGGATGTCGAGTTGCGCATGCTCGGCCCGGGGCAGGATCCAGAGGGCGCGGAGCTGCGGCTGCTCGCGCAGCTCGAGGCGCTCGGCTACGCGGTCGAGCGGCTGCCGCTCGACGACGACGTGTGAGGCCGCCGATGCCGTCGGCACGCCGCGGGTGTCGCCCGCGGCGCGCGCGTGCGGCATCAGGACGTCAGGTCTTGATCAGCCCGTGCGGGTCGAGCACGAACTTCTTGGCCGCGCCCTTGTCGAAGTCCTCGTAGCCCTGCGGCGCCTCGGGGAGCGAGATGACCGTTGCGTTCACCGCCTTCGCGATCTGCGCGCGGTCGTTGAGGATCATCTGCATGAGGCCGTGGTGGTACTTCATCACCGGGCACTGACCGGTGGTGAAGCTGTGCGACTTCGCCCAGCCGAGACCGATCCGGATCGCCAGCGAGCCCACCTTGGCGGCGTCGTCGACCGCGCCGGGGTCGCCGGTGACGTAGAGGCCGGGGATGCCCAGCTTGCCGGCCGCGCGGGTGACTTCCATGATCGAGTTCAGCACCGTCGCCGGCGCCTCGTGATCGGCGTCGGTCCCGTGCCCGCGGGCCTCGAAGCCCACGGCGTCGACCGCCGCGTCGACCTCGGGCACGCCGAGGATCTGCTCGATCTGGTCCTTCGGATCGCCCTTGGAGACGTCGACCGCCTCGCAGCCGAAGCTGCGCGCCTGCTCGAGCCGCTCGGGGATCAGGTCGCCGACGATCACGACGGCGGCCCCCAGCAGCTGCGCCGAGTAGGCCGCGGCGAGACCCACCGGCCCGGCCCCCGCTATGTACACCGTCGAGCCGGACGTGACCCCCGCCGTGTAGGCCCCGTGATAGCCGGTCGGGAAGATGTCCGAGAGCATGGTCAGGTCGAGGATCTTGTCCATCGCCTGGTCCTTGTCGGGGAACTTCAGCAGGTTCCAGTCGGCGTAGGGGACGAGCACGTACTCCGCCTGGCCGCCGACCCAGCCGCCCATGTCGACGTAGCCGTACGCCGAGCCGGGACGTTCGGGGTTGACGTTCAGGCATACGCCCGTGTTGCCCGTCTTGCACATGCGGCAGCGGCCGCAGGCGATGTTGAAGGGCACCGAGCAGAGGTCGCCCTCCTTGATGTACTCGACCCCGGGCCCGGTCTCGATCACCTCGCCGGTGATCTCGTGGCCGAGGATCAGGCCCTCGGGCGCGGTCGTGCGGCCGCGGACCATGTGCTGGTCGGACCCGCAGATGTTCGTAGAGACACATTTGAGGATCGCCGCGTGCGGCAGCTTCCGGCCGACGTTCGCCGGGTTGACCCCCGGGCCATCCTTGAGCTCGAAGGTCGGGAAGTCGAGGTCGTGGAGCTCGACGTTGCCCGGCCCCATGTACGCGACGCCACTGTTCTCAGCCATGCTGATTTCTCCATTCGATTGAAAGGTGTGTTCTCACAGCCGCCTCCCGGCGATGTCGCCGGCGGTTCCCTGCCGCTCCGCCCCGGCGGGTGGTTCGACCGCACGATCGCCGCCCTCGATGTCGCCCATCGCCCCCTGAACGGGCTCGACCTCGAAATCTCGCGGACGCGCGATCGCGTCGTAGGCGGCTGCGGCGAGCACTCCACCGGCCAGGGGGCCGATCAGGTAGGCGGGTAGGTCACCCCATTCGGTGTCGCCGCCTCCGATCGTGCTCGCGAACAGCGGTCCGAAGGTGCGCGCGGGGTTCAGCGAGCCGCCGGTGAGCGGGCCGATCAGCAGGATCGCCGCCGCCACCGCGAGGCCGATCATCAGGCCGGCCCATCCGCCCGGCGCCCGCTTGTCGACCGCCAGCGCCATGATCGCCGTGACCAGCAGGAAGGTCCCGATGGCCTCGGCCACGATGGCCTGGAGGTAGTTGGTGCCGTCAGCGATGGTGGTCTGGCCGAGGCCAAGATCCTGCGCATCACCACCGAAGATCGCCCAGATCAGCAGCCCGCCGATGGACGCGCCGGCCAGCTGGGCACCGACGTAGGCCGGCACCTCGTCCCATGGGAAGCGTCTGACGGCAGCGAGCGACACGGTCACCGCGGGGTTGATGTGGGCGCCCGAGGTCGTGCCGAACGCATAGATCACAATCGCGACCGCGAGCGCGAAGGTGATCGCGATCATCCCCAGCCCCGCGTAGTCGAGCTTGCCCTCGCCCAACTTGAACGCCGCCACCACCGAGCCGGCGCCGAACAACACCAGGATCGCCGTTCCAGCCAGCTCGGCGGCGAGCCGCCGAGCTGGCTGGAACGGCGATCCTGGTGTCTCCTTCCCCCCCTCAAGCTACCAGAACGTAGCCCTGACGGCGGGCCGGCGCCACCGTCTGTCCGGCCATTTCGCCCTGGCCGGACGGCCAGCGTGCGTCGAGACGGTCGCGACTGCTAGGCGTGCTCGAGGAGGCCGAGCCTGCTTGCGACGTACGCGACCTCCGCGCGGTGATGCACATCCAGCTTGCCTCTCGCCGCGGGGCGCAGGCCCGCACGGCGACGCTTAGAGCTCGTGCTCGGCCAGCCGAGCGCGGAGATCGCGGCAGCGTGCCGTGAGCCGCTCGGTGCAGGCCTGGGTCTCCCAGTGCGCAGGATGGTCGCGCCCGCCGTGGCAGCCTGCCGCCATCGCGAAGGCGTACTCCCACGTCGCCATGTGGGCCTTCAGCTCAGCCGTGGCCTGGGCGAACTCTGCCTTGAGACTCTCTCGCATGGGTGATCCCGGGTGGGTGGTCTCCCATTGAATCGGCAGGTCCGGACAAACACCTGAGTCTGAGACTGGGCCGGCGACGTGCCGGACCCACCGGCTCAGCGGCGCTTGGCGCTGTAGGCGTGCGCGCCGGCGCCGGCGAGCGCACCGGCGCCGGCGAGCGCACCGGCCTGGACGATCAGGTACTCCTCGCGGATCGGGCGGCCGTCGAACCAGCACTCGAGGATCTCGCGGACTCCGGCCGCGTAGCGCGCCTGGGCCGACAGCGTCGTGCCCGAGGTGTGCGGGGTCATGCCGTGGTGGGGCATCGTCCGCCACGGATGGTCCTCCGGAGCGGGCTGGGGGAACCAGACATCGCCCGCATAGCCGGCGAGCTGACCGCTCTCGAGCGCGATGACCTGGTCCGGCGGGTTGCCCGACAGCGCTCGGTAGAGGGGAAAACAGCCGACCTGCACTCCCGCGACCGTGCCCTTGGGCCGGCAGTCGCCCGGCTCACCCTCGGCCATGTCGAGGCCCGCGTAGCGGACCGCCTTGCGCGAGCTCGAGGATCGTCGAGAAGCCAGCCCCTTACACGACCGGCTGGTGGGACGATCCAACTGAGAGTGGTACATCTGTCCTGACTGCGGTCGCCAGCAATGGTTCGTGCTCCAGCGGAATCGGCCCGAACAAATACGCCAAGAATCGGCTGCTGCGACGGCGTTAGGCGGGCTATCGCCTCCGCGCACGGCTGAGGTTTTACTACGGTGCGCGCCTGCGAGCGGACGGGTTCGAGCGCCTCGACGGCCCCGCTACGATCACGGGCGTCGGCTTCTTCAACGTCTCGCACGGCCAGACCGGCGAGCGCCCAACGCGTTCGAGCTGCACTCGGTGCTCAGGTTCCCCGGGGGCGCTGCTCCTCGCCTGCGTGATTCGAGCTGCGCCCCTCATGAAGGCACCTAGCCGCGGATATGCTTGTCCGGCATGGTTGACCGGAGCTCGCGGCACTCAGAGGCACAGGATCCCGGCCCGCAGGCCTGGTGCGTCTGCGGCGAGAAGGTCACCGTCGCCGACGCGCGGGAGGTGACCCTGCCCAACGGTCGTCCCGGCTGGGAGGGCTACTGCCCTGAGTGCGGCGCCCCTGTGTTCGCGATCCGCCGCAAACCGGCGGGCAGCTGATGCACCAGAGCTGAGTCCGCGTCTCGTCTGGCCGGCGCAGCGCTACGCGTCGGGCGTGGACGCCTACCTCGCAGTGGCGAGCAAGCGCGACCAGCCGGAGTACGCCGAGAGGCCCGTACGCGACCGCGCCTCGAGTATCGCTCCGCGCCGAATTCGATAGCGCCTGGAGTGCGTCTCCGCGCCGTTGGTCGTGGTCGAGCGCGATAACGCGCCCGGCCGTCCCGAGAGTGCTGCTCTCGCGGAATGCGGCATCGACTGAGTACTCTCGAATCATGACCGCGTGGACCTTCGAGCCGGGCCACACCGAGGCCGAGTTTCGCGCCCGCCACATGATGGTCACCTGGGTCCGGGGGCTGTTCAAGGACGTCCACGGGCACATGGAGTTCGACTACGAGCACCCGCTCGCCTCGACCTTCGAGGGCGAGATCGATGTCACGAGGATCTGGACGGGTGAGGCCGACCGCGACGCCCACCTGCGCACCCCGGACTTCTTCGACGTGGACAGCCATCCCACGATGACCTTCTCGGGACGCATCTCCGAGCGCATCGGCGACAGCCACTACAAGGCGCTGGCCGACCTCACCGTGCGGGGAGTCACCCGGGAGGTGTCGCTCGACGTGGCCTACCTCGGCCAGTGGGAGACGCCGTTCTGGGAGGGCGAGGAGACCGCGGCACCATGCGCCGCATCGGCTTCGAGGCCAGGACGTTCATCAACCGCCATGACTTCGGAGTGGCCTGGCAGGACGAGCTGCCCGGCGGGGGAGTGGTGGTGAGCAACGAGATCGCGGTCACGCTGGACATCGAGGCGATCGCCGACGAGGACCTCGAGCGGACCGGCGCGATCGAGTACTACCGCTGAGTCCCGCTGTAGCACAGGTGCTACACTTGCGGCCATGACGAGGCGGCTCAGCCAGCGAGAGCTACGGAACGAGAGCGGCGAGATAATGCGCGCGCTCGATCGGGGCGAGGAGTTCGTGGTCACCAGAAACGGGATGGAAGTTGGCGAGCTCAGACCGCTCGGTCGGCGCCGGTTCGTCGCCGTCGATGCCGTCCTGGCGGCCTTCAGAGGCGCGCCTGAGATTGACAAGGACCGGTTTCGCGATGACGTCGACGCGCTCCTAGATCAGGATCCGTCGCCGCGTGCCTGACCCCCGCCACGCCCGCGCGCTGATGGATACGTCTCTCGTGATCGACTTAGACAGGGTGACCACGGGACAGCTTCCGGGCGAGCTCGCAATCTCCGCACTGACCCTCGCCGAGCTGGCAGCTGGGCCTCATGCCACGACGCACGCCGCCGAGCGGGCGCGCCGGCAGGAGACGCTCCAGCGAACAGAGGCCACCTTTGAGACGCTGCCCTTCGATTCTGGTGCAGCGCGCGCCTTCGGGCAGCTTTATTCGGCCGTCGCGGCGTCCGGTCGCAAGGCGCGTGGGCGCAGGGCGGTGGACCTGATGATCGCCGCCACGGCCCTTGCTGCGAACCTGCCCCTCTACACGCGCAACCCGGCCGACTTCGCGGGCCTCTCGGACCTGCTCGAGATCGAAGGGGTGGAGCTGTCGAATTGAGGCGCGCTCACTTCACGACTCGGTACGTGAGGTGGGTCACGGCCGGGGACTCGACCACCCTGGTCACCTCGAGTTCGGGTGGCCTGCTGCCGAGGTCGTCGAACAGCCGGGTGCCGGCACCCAGGAGCACGGGGGAGACGTGTACCTGGAACTCGTCGAGGAGCCCGGCCTTGAGGTACTGCTGGGCCACGTTCGCGCCACCGGAGATGGCCACGTCCTTGCCTTCGGCGGCTGCCTGAGCCTGCTCCAGCGCGGCCTCGATGCCGTCGGTCACGAAGGTGAACGTGGTCCCACCCTGTTTGGTCAGCACCTCGCGCGGGTGGTGGGTGAGGACGAACACAGGCATATGGAAGGGAGGGTCGTCTCCCCACCAGCCCTCCCAGGGGTCGTCTCCCCAGGGTCCGTCTCCGCCCCCGAACATCTGCCTGCCCATCACGGCGGCCCCCACGTTGCGCAGCGACTCCTCCACGATGTCGGCGTCGGCACCGGTCGCGCCGCCCTCCTCGCCGTGGCTCTCGCGCCAGCTCTTCAGCCCGTAGACCCACTTATGGAGCCGGTCGCCGCCGACTCCCAGCGGTTGGTCGGAGCCGGGATCCGGCCCGGCGATGAAGCCGTCCAGGGACATCGAGATGTCGAACTTGAGCTTTGCCATGGTGCTCCTCGGCGTCGGGATCGGACCACGGGTGGGCGTGGCGCCTCAGCCGCGTCGTCTCGTGAAGGGTTAGGGGCGCTATAGCACCCTTGACCCTTCACGTGGCGGTTTGGCCGGGTGGCCGCGCCGGTCTCGTGAATGCTTGTGGTTGTCATAGCGTCCCCAATCCTTCACACGCGTGTCTCCGAGGCCCCTGCCGCGCGCCTGAGACAATCGTCCGCGTGGACGCAGACATCCGCTTCGACGAGCACGGCCTCGTGCCCTGCCTGATGCAGGACGCCCGCACGGGCGAGGTGCTCACGCTGGCCTACATGAACGAGGAGGCTCTCGCGCGCACGCGCGAAAGCGGGGAGATGCACTTCTGGAGCCGCTCGCGCGGCGAGCTGTGGCGCAAGGGGGAGATCTCGGGCAACACGATGCGCCTCACCGCCCTGCGCTACGACTGCGACGAGGATGCGCTGCTCGCGCTGGTGGAGCCCTCCGGGCCCGCCTGCCACACCGGCGAGCGCACCTGCTTCCACCGCGGCGACATGGACCTCCAACAGGCCGAGGCGCTGCCGGCGCTGGAGCGCACGATCGCCGAGCGGCGGGCCGCAGCCGAGACCGGTGACGCCGGCTCCAGCTACACCGCGGGGCTCCTGACCGAACCGTCGCGGATCGGCGAGAAGGTGCGCGAGGAGGCCGAGGAGGTCATGCGCGCGGCGGCGGAGGAGGGCGACGAGCGCGTGGCCGAGGAAGCCGCCGACGTGCTCTACCACCTGGCCGTGCTGCTGGCCTCTCGCGGCCTGTCGCTGGCTGACGCCGAAGAGGTGCTCAATGGCCGTCGCCGCTGAGGGCCTGCGCGTAACGCCATCGCTGGAGCAGACGCGCGAGCTGGCCCGCGAGCACACGCTCGTCCCCCTGCGCCACACCTTCATCGACGACTGCGAGACGCCCGTGTCGGCTTATCTCAAGCTGCGCGGCGACGGCCCCTCGTTCCTGCTGGAGTCGGCCGAGCAGGGTCAGCGCTTCGGCCGCTGGTCGTTCCTGGGCTTCCGCCCGCGCACCGTGCTGCGCCTGGACGACGGGGTGCTCACCGCCAACGGCGAGGAGCGCGCCTACGAAGACCCCTACTCGGCCGTGTCCGAGGAGCTCGACCGCTACCGGATCGCCCCGCTCGACGGCCTGCCGCCGTTCGCCGGCGGCGCCGTGGGCCTGTTCGGCTACGACCTCGTGCGCCACGCCGAGCCCACCGTGGGCCCGGCCAACCCCGACGAGCTGGGCACGCCCGACATGGCGCTGATGGTGTCCGACGTGCTGGTGGCGTTCGACCACCTGCGCCACGAGGTCACGATCCTGGCCAACGTGTTCGCGGGCGACGACCTCGACCGCGCCCACGCAGACGCCGTGGCGGCGATCGCCGAGGTGCGCGAGCGGCTGGCCGCGCCGGTGCCGAGAGCGCGCGCGGGTACGCGCGAGGTGCCGGCCTTTCAGAGCAACATGGGCGCGGACGGCTACGCCGGCGCGGTGGAGCGCTGCAAGGAATACATCCGCGCCGGCGACGCCTACCAGGTGGTGCCCAGCCAGCGCTGGAGCGCCGACGCCCCGGTCGACGCCTTCTCCATCTACCGCGGCCTGCGCGCGATCAACCCGTCGCCGTACATGTACTTCCTCGACTTCGAGGACTTCGAGATCGCGGGTGCGTCGCCGGAGTCGCTGGTTAAGGTGACCGGCCGCCGCGCGGAGCAGCGCCCGATCGCCGGCACCCGCCCGCGCGCGGACACCGCCGAGCAGGACATCCGCCGCGCCGAGGAGCTGCTGGCCGACGAGAAGGAGCGCGCCGAGCACGTGATGCTCGTGGACCTGGCGCGCAACGACCTCGGTCGCGTGTGCGAGTACGGCACCGTGAAGGTGGACGAGCTGATGGCCGTGGAGACCTACTCGCACGTGCTGCACATCGTCTCCTCGGTGTCGGGCACGCTGCGCGAGGGCGTGAGCGCCATGGACGCGTTGGAGGCGTCGCTGCCGGCGGGCACGCTGTCGGGCGCGCCCAAGATCCGTGCTATGCAGATCATCGACGAGCTGGAGCCGGTCAAGCGCGGGCCGTACGGTGGCGCCGTGGGCTACCTCTCCTACACGGGTGAGCTGGACACCTGCATCTTCATCCGCTCGGCGGTGGTCAAGGACGGTCGCGTGCACGCTCAGGCGGGTGGGGGCATCGTGGCCGACTCCGACGCTGCCTACGAGCAGCGCGAGACCGAGGCCAAGGCGGGCGCGGTGTTCGGCGCGATCGAGCTGGCGTGCAGGCAGGTGGACTGGGAATGAGCACGCTGGTGATCGACAACTACGACTCGTTCACCTTCAACCTCGTGCAGTACCTGGGCGAGCTGGGCGCGGAGCCCGACGTGGTGCGAAACGACGCCGAGACGGTGGACGAGCTGCTGGCCCGCGCGCCCGCGCGGGTGGTGGTCTCCCCGGGACCGTGCACGCCCGCGGAGGCGGGCGTGTCCACCGAGGCGACCCGGCGCTTCGCCGAGCGGGGCACGCCGGTGCTGGGCGTGTGCCTGGGCCACCAGGCGATGGCCGAGGCCTTCGGCGGCCGCGTGGTGCGCGGCGAGCCGGTGCACGGCAAGACGGCCGACGTGCAGCACGACTCGCGTACGATCTTCGAGGGCCTGCCCGCGCCGCTCACCGTGGGGCGCTACCACTCGCTGATCGTCAACCCCGACCTGCCGCCCGAGCTGGAGCGCTCGGCCTTCTACGGCGACACGGTGATGGCCATCCGCCACCGCGAGCTGCCCGCGGAGGGCGTGCAGTTCCACCCCGAGTCGGTTCTCACCAACGAGGGTATGGCCATACTGCGCAACTTCCTCAAGCGCTCCTGAATGCCGCCCAACCCCATCCTCACCGAGACGATCGACCGGCTCTGCCGCAGCGAGGCCCTCACCGCCGAGGAGACCACCGCCTGCCTGCGCGAGGTGATGGAGGGGCGCGCCTCGGAGGCCCAGACGGCCGGGCTGCTGATCGCCTTCCGTACCAAGGGCGAGACCGTCGAGGAGATCGCCGGCATGGCGCAGGCGATGCGCGAGCTGTCGGTGCGGGTGGAGCCCCATGGGGACAGGCTCGTGGACACCGCGGGCACGGGCGGCGGGCGGCCCACCTTCAACGTGTCGACCACGGCGGCGTTCGTGGCGGCCGGCGCGGGCTGCCGGGTGGCGAAGCACGGAAACCGCTCGGCCACGGGGCGATCGGGATCGGCGGACGTGCTGGAGGCGCTGGGCGCCCGGATCGACCTCGGGCCCGAGGCCGTGGCGGAGTGCATCGACGAGGTGGGCTTTGGTTTCATGTTCGCGCCGGCGCATCATCCGGCCATGAAGCACGTGGTCCCGGTACGCAAGGAGCTGGCGGTGCGCACGATCTTCAACTTCCTCGGCCCACTCACCAACCCCGCGGGCGCGCGACGCCAGCTGATCGGCGTGTCCGAGCCGCGCTTCCTGGACATCGTGGCCGGCGCGCTGCGCGTGCTGGGCTGCGACCACGCGCTGGTGGTGTCATCGGACGACGGCCTGGACGAACTGAGCGTGTCGGGTGTCACGCGGATTGTGGAGCTGCGCGACGGGGCCATCGACGCCCACGAGCTCACGCCCGAGTCGGTGGGGCTTCAGCGCACGCCCGCCGACGCCCAGGCCGCCGGCACTCCCGAGAAGAACGCGGGCATCGCACGGCGGGTGCTGGCCGGCGATCCCGGCCCCGAGCGCGACCTGTGCGTGCTCAACGCGGCGGCGGCGATCTACGTGGGCGGCGGCGCCGGCTCGATCGAGCAGGGCGCGCGGCGCGCCGAGGAGGCCATCGATTCCGGGGCGGCCGCCGAGAAGCTGGAGCGCTTCGTGGAGCGAACGAAGGAGCTGTCCGCGTGAACCCGCGGCTGGAGGCCATCGTGGCCGCAACCCGCGACGGCGTGAGGCGGCGACAGCGGCAGGTGCCGCTGTCGGAGCTCCAGAGCGCCACCGAGCGCGCCCCTGTGGAAGGGCGCCCATTCGCGGAAGCACTGTCGCGGCCCGGCAGGTCGCTGATCGCCGAGCACAAGCGCCGCTCCCCGTCGGCGGGAGAGATCCGCGATGGCTCCTCCTGCGCCAAGATCGTGGCCGCCTATGACCGCGGCGGCGCGGCCGCGCTGTCGATCCTCACCGAGGAGGCGCACTTCGGCGGCTCGCTGGACGACCTGCGCGAGGCGCGCTCTGCCACCGAGCTGCCGATCCTGCGCAAGGACTTCACGGTGGACCCCTACATGCTCTTCGAGGCCAAGGCCGCCGGGGCCGATGCCGTGCTGCTCGTGGTGGGATCGCTGCGCGAGGGCGAGCTGGCCGAGCTGTACGCCGGTGCGCGCGAGCTGGACCTCGACGCGGTTGTGGAGATCTCCCGTAACGAGGAGCTGGACGCCGCCCTGGAGGTGGACGCCGACGTGATCGGCATCAACAACCGCGACCTCGAGGACTTCACGGTGGACATCACGCGCACGTTCGACCTGCTGGCCGACGTGCCGGCCGGGAAGACCGTGGTGTCGGAGTCGGGCATCGTCTACCGCGAGCAGATCGAGGAGCTGGAGCGGGTAGGGGTGGACGCAGTGCTGGTGGGCGAGACGCTGATGCGGGCGGACGAGCCCGAGGAGGCCGTGCGGGCCCTGATCGGCGGCGAGGATCGCACCGCCACCTAGTCGTCTCAGGACCTGGGAGGATGGGTCAGAGGAAGCGGTCAGGTGACAGATTTCTCAGCGTCGATCATCGTCGGGCTCGGCTGCGCCGTGCTGTCGGCGTTCGGCACGAACCTGGCCTTCCTCTACAAGCACCGCGGCGCCGTCGCGGCGCCCGACGTGGACATGCGCCACCCACTGCGCAGCACCGCCGACCTCTTCCGCTCGAAGTGGTGGACGATCGGCTGGCTCGTGGCGGTCGCCGCGTTCGTGGCGCATGTCGGAGCGCTCGCCCTCCTGCCGCTGTCCACCGCCCAGGCGGTGCTGTCGGGGGGCATCGTCCTCCTCGCGGTGCTTGCCGAGCGTTTCTTCGGCTTCCAGCTCCGCCGCCGGCAATGGATCGGGATCTTCCTCGTCGCGGTGTCGCTGGCCCTCCTCGGCCTGACGGGCGAGGAGGGGAGTGGCGACACGTCCGACTACTCCCTCACAGCGATGATCCTCTTCGAGGGCTTTGGAATCGCCCTGGGGATCCTCCTGATCTTCTCCAACCGCATCGAGCGCGTGAGGGCGCAGTACGGCGTCATGCTGGGAGCCGCGGCGGGGCTCGGCTTCGGCCTCTCAGACGTGGCGATCAAGGCGCTGAGCGACGATCTCGAGGGCGGTCTCGTCGGCCTGCTCAGCCCATGGAGCGTGCTCATCGTGGTCGCGGCCGTCGGCTCGTTCTTCGCGTCCGCGCGGAGCCTGCAGGTGGGCGACGGGGTGGCCGTGATCGCGGTCACCTCCGTCGCCGCGAACATGTCGTCGATCCTGGCCGGGATGGTCGTGTTCGGCGACCCGCTGGGTGACGACTCGCTCGTGGTCATCACGCGGCTCTTCGCGTTCGTGCTGGTGCTGGTGGCCGCGGCTCTGATGCCCGCCCCCGTCCGCGCGGGGGAGGCGATGAAGGATGCTGGCGGCGACGGGCGCGGGACCTCTCCCAGCCCGGCCTGAGGGTCGACGCCTCAGACGGCCGCGGTCCCGCCGGGGATCCGGCTGCGGACGAGGTCGGCGATCTCGGCTGCGTGCCGTCGCGAGATTCCGCTGATCACGCCCGTGCCGGCGGCGGTCGACAGCGCCAGGCGCGCTCCGAACCACTTTCCCTTCACGGCCACCCGGGAGACCTCTTCGTAGGGAAAGACGAGGGTGCGCCGGACGGCGATGAAGAGAAGCCTGCGATCGGTGGCCACGAGTACGCCGTCGTGGCCGGCGCTGATCCCCGGCGCCATGTCGATCACGTCCTCGTCGTCGTGAAGGAGGTCGCCGAGTCGGCGGATCAGGGCACGGGTCTCCTCGACCGCGCGGCGGTCGGCCTGCGCGCTCCCGAGGTCTAGCTCCGCCTGCTGCGCGTCGGCGTTATCGGCCTTGCGGATCGCGGCCGCGTTGCGCGCTGCGGCCTCGATCTCCTCTGCCAGCCCGCGCATCTTGCGCTGGTCGCGGTGGGGGAAGGTGACCTCACGGCGCCACCCCGGCGCCTCGATGATCAGGGTCAGCTCGTGGTCAGACGGGCCCCCCTCCGGGGCGGTCTCCACCCGCGCCCTCACCTCCGGCGTCAGCTCGTGGTTCCCGTCCGGCGTGGTGAGCCGGTCGGCGCAGAGGATCACCTCGTGGCCGTATGAGGCGAGCGGCTCCGCGCTCCTGGCCGCCTGCAGTTGGCGCTCAGCCAGCTCGATCGCGAGGTCGTGCACCCTCTCGGCCTGCCTGAGCGCCCGCTGGGCGGCGGCGATCTCGTCGTGCTCCTCACGCAGATGCTCACGAAGCGGCCCAGCAGCGACCTCGATGGCCCCCCGCCTGCTCTCCGAATCCGCCATGGGCTCGACAGTAGGTCACCCTGGCGGTCGAGACAAGGCAACCGGAGCGGCGCCGGGGGGGGCGAATGCGAGAGGTCAGCAGCCTTTCGTCCCCTGTGGGGGCCGATTTCGGTCTCGTGGTGGAGACCATGGTCTGCGCTACCACCGAACCCCCTCCCAGCAGGCGAGGGGCCCCGAAGCGCGCAGGTGGTCTACGAACCCGAGGACGTACGCAACGCTTTGGAGGACATGGCCCAGCGCCTCACGGCCAAGCGGAGCGCGCCGGTGCTCAGGCGTCGACCTTGATGCCAACCTCGTACATCTCGACCGACGAGCGCCGGCCCATCCCGCCCTGGACCGGCGGATCCATCGAGTTCAGCGTCGAGTCTCCCTGCTGCAGGTCCTCCTCGGTCTCGAACAGGCTGATGGCGAGGACCTTGCCCTCATCTGTGTGCAGCATGAGGAAGCCGACAACGGGGACACCTTCCGGCGGTCCCGAGTCCGACTGCTGCTTGATATCTCCGATCGTCTCACGAACCTGGTCGGGGTCTCCTCCTTCGAACGTCGCCACCCGGGCGTGCATCTACTCCTCCTCTTCGTCGGGATGCGGCAACCCTATGCAGGCCGATGGCCGAGCGCAATGCGCGGGCGCCAACCTTCCAGACAGCGGTGGGCGTCCCCTACCATCGTCTCGATGGCCACGGCGCCCGAACTCGACCCCCCCGCGGTAGCGGAGCTGGCCGAGCGTCTCCGCGAGAACATCGCGAAGGCCGTGAAGGCCCCCGAGCACGTGTTGCGCGACGTGATCGTGGCGCTGCTGGCCGAGGGCCACGTGCTGATCGAGGACTATCCCGGCGTCGGCAAGACCGCGCTCGCCCGGGCGCTGTCGCGCTCGATCGACGCCGAGTTCGCCCGCGTGCAGTGCACCGCCGACCTTCTGCCCGCCGACGTCGTGGGCACCAACGTCTTCAACCAGCGCGAGGGCCGGTTCGAGTTCCGCCCCGGGCCGGTGTTCGCGAACGTCGTGCTGGTCGACGAGATCAACCGCGCCTCGCCGAAGACCCAGTCCGGCCTGCTCGAGTGCATGCAGGAGCGCCACGTGACCGTGGACAAGCACACGCACGACCTGGCGGCCCCGTTCGTGGTCCTGGCCACGCAGAACCCGATCGAGTACGAGGGCACCTACCCGCTGCCCGAGGCCCAGCTGGACCGCTTCATGGTGCGCGTGTCGCTGGGCTACCCGTCGATCGAGGACGAGAAGGACATGCTGGCCGACCACTCCGACCACGACCGCGTGTATGACCTCGAGCCCGTGACCGGCGTGGGGGAGGTGCTGGCCGCCCAGGCCGGCGTGGCCTCGGTGCACGGCAGCGACGCCCTGCGCCGCTACATCGTCTCCATCCTCGAGGCCACCCGCGAGGATCCGCGACTCGAGCTGGGCGCCAGCCCCCGCGCAGGGCTGATGCTGTTCCGCGCCGCCAAGGTGCTCGCCGCCCTCGACGGCCGCGACCACGCGCTGCCCGACGACGTCAAGGCGCTGGCCCCGGCCGTGCTGCCCCATCGCCTCCTGCTCGCGCCGGAGGCCGCCGGGGACGACCGCGCGGCGGTGGTGCGCGACGCGCTCGACAAGGTGCCCGCGCTGTGATCGCGGGCGGGCACAGCCCGGTTCGATGAGGCGCGCGGCCGGGGCCGCGAGTCTGGGCCTGGCCTTCGCCTTCGCGGGGGCCACGTTCGACACCGCCTCGCTGTACCTCCCGGCCGTGGCGCTCGTGCTGCTGTCGGCGGGCGCGGCGGGGTGGGTGCGGCTGGCCGCACTCGGAGCCGCGGTAAAGCGCATGCCCGGCCCGCACACCGTCGAGGAGGGAAGGCCGTACCCGCTGCGCCTGGAGGTGAAGGCCGGCGTGTTGCCGCCGCCCGGCGGCGAGCTCACCGACCCGTTGCTGGACGCGCCGGTGCGAATCGGCGGCATGAGCTCGCGGCGGGTGAGCGTGGACGTCTCATTCGAGCGCCGCGGGCGGCGGCTGCTCGAGCCCGGCACGCTGGTGATTCGCGACCCGCTGGCGCTGGCCGTGCGCGAGGTCACCGCCTCGGGCGACGACCAGCACCAGGAGCTGCTCGTGCTCCCGTGCGTGAAGCCCCTGCTCAGCGCCGACGCGCGCGGCGCTGGCGCCGACGGCTCGGTCGGAGGCCCCGATGCCGGCGGCTCGCGCGCCCAGCTGCGCGGGCGCCTGCAGCGCTCCGCCGCCGAGCTGGACATCGACGGCCTGCGCCCCTACCGCGAGGGCACGCCCGCCTCGCGGATCCACTGGCCGGTCGTGGCCCGCAGCGGAGAGATGGTGGAGCGGCGCCTGAGCGCCGACGCCGACTCGGCGCCGCTGGTGGTGCTCGATGCCACCGCGCCGCCGTCGGAGGAGGCGCTGGACAGGGCGGTGCGCGCCGCCGCCTCGCTGTGCGTGCACCTGGCCCGCCGCGGCGGGTGCGCGCTGCTGCTCCCGGGTGAGCGCCGCCCGGCTGCGATCGGCGGCGACCTCGCCACCTGGCCCGCGCTGCACGTCCGGCTCGCGCTCGTGGAGCCCACCGGCACCCGCCCGCCGCTGGCTCGGGCGCGCCGCGCGGGGGCCGTGTTCTGGGTGAGCGCGCGCTCCGACGCCCCGCGCGAGCTTGCCCGCGCCGCCTTCGGCGGCGGCTGGCTGGTGAGCCCCGGCGGGCCCAAGGGCGGCAAGGCGGAGTTCACCGTGGCCGGCTGCTCGGGAGCGCGGATCGGCCGCGCCGGGCGCGGGGCGCGCGCGCCCGCGGGGAGGGCGGCGTGAGCGCCGCCGCAGTTCGCGGGCTGGGCCGCTTCGCGCCGCGCGCAGCGGCCGCCGGCCGCGAGCGCGCGGTGGAGGCGGACTCGCCGCTGCTGCGCCTGGCCGCGTTCACCGCGCTGGCCGCCTTCGCGGCGGGCCACTGGGCCACGCTCGTGGCCGACGCGCCCACGCTGCGGCTGACGGGCGCCGTGGCCGCCGCCGTGGCGGTGGCCGCCGCCCTCGGAGCTTTGCGGTACGCCGACCTGCCGCGACCGGCCGTGTGGGCGATCGCGGCGGCGATCAGCGTGGCCGGGCTGGCGCTCGCACTGATGTCGATGGGGCTGTCCGCCCGCCTGCTCCCGCCGGGAGCGTGGGACGACCTGGCGAACGAGCTGGACCGCGGGCTGTCGGGAATCCGAACGGTGGAGTGGCCCTACGCCGGTCCCGACGAGTCGGTGCGGCTGGCGATCCTCCTGGGCGCCCCGCTGCTGCTCACGATCGCGGCCGCGCTGTCGTTCTGGCCCGCCGGCCGCGGCGCCGGCGCGCTCCGGGGCGCCGGCCTGGTGGTCCTGCTGCTGCTCTACGGCACAGCGGTCACCGAGCACGACCCCGGCGAGCCGCTGCGCCGGGGCTTCGTGCTGCTCATCCTGCTCGCGGCCTGGCTGTGGCTGCCGCGCCTGGGGCGCCGCGAGGCGATCGTGGGCGCCGTGGTGGTGCTGGCGGTGGGGCTCGGCGCCATGCCGCTGGCCGACCGCCTGAACCGCGACACGGCGCTCGTGGACTATCAGTCGTGGAACTGGTTCGGCGGCAAGGACGTGGTGTTCGACTGGAATCACTCCTACGGCCCCCTGGACTGGCCGCGCGAAGGCACCACGCTGCTCAACGTCGAGTCCGACCGACCGCTGTACTGGAAGGCCGAGACGCTCGAGACCTTCGACGGCCTGCGCTGGGTGCGCACCGACCAGAACCGCACGAGCCCGCTCGGCGAGATCCCCGACGAGGCCGACCCGAAGTGGCTGCAACGCATACGGGTCACGGTGCGCTCGCTGCGCACCGACTTCGTGGTTGTGGCGGGGACCCCGGTGGAGGTGGACGGCGCCGGGGGATCGCTCAGTTCCTCCTCGGACGGCACGATCCGCAGCCTGGGTGAGCCCCTGGAGCGCGGCGACTCCTACACCGTGAACAGCTACTCGCCAGACCCCAAGCCGAGTGAGCTGCGCGCCGCCGATGGTCCCTACGACCTCGACCTGGCGCAGTACACCCGCATCGGACTGCCCGGCGACCGCGACGCCGTGACCGAGGCGCCCGGTACCGAGCGCGAGCTGCTCGGCACCCCGCCCGTGAGCAGCGTGGAGGTGCCGCTGCGCGGGCACCCGGATCCCGGCGAGGACTTCACCGGAGCTCGGGCCATGCTCCAGGACGGGCCCTACGCGCGCACCTACCGGCTGGCGCAGCGCCTCGCCGCCGACGCGCCCACCGCCTACGCCGCAGTTCGCAACGTGGAGCAGTACCTCCAGGAGGGCTTCACCTACAGCGAGCGACCGCCCACCCAGCCCTACCCGTTGAACGCCTTCCTGTTCGAGGACAAGCTGGGCTACTGCCAGCAGTTCTCCGGGGCGATGGGGCTGCTGCTGCGCATGGCGGGCATCCCGGCGCGCGTGGTGTCGGGCTTCTCGCCGGGGTCGTTCAACCGCGACACGGGCGAGTACCGCGTGCGCGACCTCGACGCCCACTCCTGGGTCGAGGTCTTCTACCCCACGATCGGCTGGGTCACCTACGACCCCACTCCCACCGCGTCTCCCGCGGTGACCGCCGGCCAGGGCGCCGAGGCGCGCGACCGAAACGGCTCGGCCTTCTCGGCGCCCGGCGGCGCCGGCGCCGGTGCGTCCGACCGCAGCCTGGAGCCGGGCGGCGGGGCCGGGGGGCAGGAGAGCGAGGCGCTCGGGGCGGGCACCTTGGCGCTGGCCGTGCTCGCGCTGCTGGTGGGCTCCGCCGGGGTCCTGGTTGCGCTGCGGGTGCGCCGGTCGCGCGGGCTCACGCCCGGGGAGCGCTCCGAGGCGGGGCTGCGCGAGCTGGAGCGAGCGCTGCCGCGGCTTGGCTGGCGGCTGGCACCCGGCTCCACGCTGCTCGAGGTCGAGCGCCGGCTGCGCTCGGCGGCCGGGCCCACGGCCGCGGGCTACGTGGCAAGCCTGCGCGACGGGCGTTTCTCGTCCCGCGCCGCGACGCCACCCGACGGGGGACAGCGGCGCGCGCTGCGGCGCGAGCTGACCGCTGCGGGCGGCCTTCGCACTCGCCTGCGCGGCTTCCTCGCTCTGCCCCCGGGCGGGCCGCGCCTCCGCGCCTGAGCGCCGAATGGGCCACATTTGGGTCGACATACAGCCCAAATGCGGCCCACCGCTTCCCTCTGAGCTCTTAGCCACCGTTTATGGCTGCGCTCTATCACTGGGGCCATGAACGAGAGCTCTCCCTCCTCACGATCCCTTCCCCACCTGCTGTCCGGAGTGCTGGGCGGCCTGATCGTGCTGATCGCCGGTGCGGCGCTGATCGCCACTGACGTGATTGACACCGGCGACGAGACGCGCCAGGTGGTGAGCCAGGGCACCACGGTCCGGCCCGCCGCCGAAAACGGCGACGGCCGCACGGTGGGCGAGATCTACGAGCAGGAGGGCCGCGGCGTGGTCTCGATCCAGGCGCGTGGTGTGAGCGCTGAGTCCGACTCGCCGTTCGGCTTCCCCCAGGAGCGCGAGGGCACCGCCACCGGGTCCGGGTTCGTGGTCGACAGCGACGGCACGGTGGTCACCAACGCGCACGTGGTGGACGGCGCCGACGCCGTGACAGTGCGCTTCGGGGAGGACCAGGACGTGGACGCCGAGGTGCTCGGCGTGGACGCGTCCAGCGACTTGGCCGTGCTGAAGGTCAACCCCGACGACGCCGAACTGCACCCGATCGACCTGGGCGACTCCTCCGCCGCGAAGGTGGGCGACCCCGTGGTGGCGATCGGCAACCCGTTCGGCTTCCTCAACCGCACCGTGACCACGGGAATCGTCTCGGCCGTCCAGCGCCAGATCGAGGCGCCCAACGGCTTCACGATCCCCAACGCGATCCAGACGGACGCCTCGATCAACCCCGGCAACTCCGGCGGCCCCCTGATCAACGCCGAGGGCCAGGTGATCGGGATCAACTCCCAGATCGCCACCGGCGGCGGCTCGGGCGGCTCGGTGGGGATCGGCTTCGCCGTGCCCTCCAACGAGGTCAAGCGCCTGCTGCCCAAGCTCAAGCAGGGCGAGGAGATCAAGCGCCCCTTCATCGGCATCGCGATGACGCCCCTCACCGAGCGGATCGCCGAGCAGCTCAAGCTGCCCGTGAAGGAGGGGGTGCTGATCACGGACGTGACCGACGGAACCGCAGCGTCGCGCGCGGGGCTGCGCGCCGGTGAGCCCAACACCGAGGGCCTGCCCGAGGGCGGCGACGTGATCACCGCCGTTGACGGCGAGAAGGTGACCGAGACCGGCGACGTGGCGGCTGCGGTGGCGAGCAAGGAGGTGGGCGACGAGGTGGAGCTCGAGGTCTACCGCGGCGACCGCAAGCGCACGGTGACCGTGAAGCTTGGCGAGCGCCCCGCCAGCGTGGAGCTGGGCAGCCAGGGCCAGGGCGGCGGCGGGGGCGGAATCCTGCCGTAGCTGCTGGGCCACATCCGTTGCCCCTGCCGCAACCCTTCGGCCGGGCGATTGGAGTGTGGGCTACGAATGGCGCAACAGTTGCGGTAAACGTAGCCCGCACTCCGCCTGCGACCATGAGGCGCATGACCACACGCATCAAGATATGCGGCTGCGCGCGGGCCGAGGACGCCAAGCAGGCGGCCGACCTCGGCGCGTGGGCGGTGGGGATGGTGCTGTGGCCTGGCAGCCCGCGGGCCTGCCCGCCCGAGGCGGCCGAGGAGATCGCCGCGCGCCTCCGCCGCCGGGTGGAGCTGGCCGGGGTGTTCGTGAACGCCACGCTGGACGAGGTGGCCCTTGCCGCCGACCGCTACTCCCTGTCGATCCTGCAACTGCACGGCGACGAGGGTCCCGCTTACTGCCGCGAGGCCGCCCGGCGCACCGGGGCCAAGGTGATGAAGGCCCTGCCCGCCCGTGACGCCGCCGCGGTGCGCGACCTCGAGCGCTTCCATACCGACGTGCACCTCCTCGACGCCCACGTGCCGGGCCTGCGCGGGGGCACGGGCGAGAACTTCGACTGGGAGCTGGCCCGCCGCCACTCCGGCCGCACCCCGCTGGTGCTCTCCGGCGGGCTGACCCCCGAGAACGTGGGTGAGGCCGTGGCCGCGGTGGAGCCGTTCGCGGTGGACGTGGCCAGCGGCGTGGAGGCGTCCCCGGGCGTGAAGGACCCCGCACGCGTGGAGGCCTTCTTCGCCGCCGTGGCCGCCACGGCGCCGGCGAGCGACCCCGAGCGGGCGTCCGCGTGAGCACCCCCGAAACGAGCGCCACCCGCGAGCGCGAGTTCGGCCCCTACGGCGGGCGGTTCGTGCCCGAGACGCTGATCCCGGCGCTCGACGAGCTGGAGCAGGCCTGGATCGACGCCCGCGCCGACGAGGGCTTCAATCGCGAGCTGGCGGTGCTGCTGGGCGAGTACGCCGGCCGGCCCACGCCCCTGTACCGCGCGCCGCGGCTGTCCGAGCGGGCGGGCTCCACGGTCTACCTCAAGCGCGAGGACCTGATGCACACCGGCGCGCACAAGGTCAACAACGCGCTCGGCCAGTGCCTGCTGGCGAAGAGGATGGGCAAGAAGCGGGTGATCGCGGAGACCGGCGCGGGCCAGCACGGCGTGGCCACGGCCACCGCGTGCGCGCTGCTGGACCTGGAGTGCGTGGTCTACATGGGCAGCGAGGACATGCGCCGCCAGAAGCCCAACGTAGAGCGCATGGGCCTGCTGGGCGCCGAGGTGAGCGCCGTTGAGGCCGGGGCGCGGACGCTGAAGGAGGCCGTGAGCGCCGCCATCCGCGACTGGGTGGGCAACGTGGGCTCCACCCACTACGTGATCGGCTCGGCCGTGGGCCCGGCGCCCTACCCGTCGCTGGTGCGCGACCTCCAGCGCGTGATCGGCGACGAGGCGCGCGAGCAGATCCAGGCCGCCGAGGGCCGCCTGCCCGACCGCCTGATCGCCTGCGTCGGAGGGGGCTCCAACGCCATCGGCGCGTTCGTGCCATTCCTGCACGACGAGGGGGTGCAGCTGGTGGGCGTGGAGGCGGCGGGGGAGGGCCTCGAGTCCGGCCGCCACTCCGCTCCCTTGACCACCGGCGCACGCGGCGTGCTGCACGGCGCGCTCACCGCCGTCCTCCAGGACGAGGACGGCCAGGTGCTCGAGGCCCACTCGGTGTCGGCCGGCCTCGACTACCCCGGAGCGGGGCCCGAGCACGCGTGGCTGAGAGACGAGGGCCGCGTGATCTACGACGGCGTGACCGACGATCAGGCGGTGGACGCATTCAAGCTGCTGGCCCGGCTGGAGGGGATCATCCCAGCGCTGGAACCCGCGCACGCGCTGGCTTGGCTGCTCGCCAATCCCTCCGACGGCCTCGACGTTCTGATCCTCTCCGGCCGTGGCGACAAGGATCTCGCCGAGGTGCTCTCGCAGTGACCACCACGGCCGCCGGCGACCGCATCGCGGCCGCGTTCGACGGTCACGGGGCCCGCGCCGCGCTGATGCCCTACCTGATGGGCGGCCACCCGGACCTCGAGACGTCGCGGCTGGCGTGCGAGGCCGCCGCCGATGCCGGTGCGGCCATGCTCGAGCTGGGCGTGCCGTTCTCGGACCCGCTCGCCGACGGCCCGGTGATCCACGCGGCCGGCACCGAGGCGCTGCGCGCGGGCGTGACCCCCGACGACGTGCTGGGCGTGTGCGAGGCGGCGTCGGCACGATTGCCTGTGGTGCTGATGGTGTACGCCAACGTCGTGTTCCAGGCGGGCCTGGAGGCATACGTGAATCGTGCGTCCGACGCCGGCGCGGCCGGGCTGATCGTGCCCGATCTGCCCCACGACGAGGCGGGCGAGCTGCGCGCGATCTGCGACGCCCAGGGCCTGGCCCTCGTCCCGCTCGTGGCGCCCACCACCACGCCCGAGCGGATGGCGGCGATCGGCGCGGACGCCAGGGGCTTCGTCTACACGGTGGCGCTGTCGGGGATCACGGGCGAGCGCGACGAGCTGGCGCCCGAGCTGCCCGCCGTGGTGGAGCGCGTACGCGCCGCCACCGCGCTGCCCGTGGCGGTGGGATTCGGTATCTCCACCCCCGCCCAGGCGGCCGCCGTGGCCGACCTCGCCGACGGCGTGATCGTGGGCAGCCGCGTGGTGCGCGCGGCGGGTGAGGGCGGCGCGCCCGCGGTAGGAGCGGTCGTGGAGGAACTGGCCGCCGCGCTGCGGTAGATTGCCCCCATGGCGCAGGCCACAAAGATCTCCGAGACGCCCGCGAAGCAGCCCGCCAAGCCCCGCCGCTCGGCCCGCGTGAAGGCGGTCGAGGAGGTCGCCCGCGGCTACTTCGCCGCGATCGCTTCGCGTGACCCTCAGGCCGTCGTGGCTTTCTTCCGGTCCGATGGGATCGACGACATCGTGCCCGTGGGCGTGTTCCGCGGGCCCGCCGAGGTGCGCGGCTTCTTTGCGGAGCTCTTCGCCGCCGTTCCCGACCTCGAGACCACGGTGACCCGCGTGGTGGCCGACCACGACGCCGCGGGCGTGGAGTGGCGGATGGCCGGCACCTTCGACGGTGCGGTGTTCCAGGGCATCGAGCCCACGGGCGGCCACGTGGAGTTGCGCGGCTTCGACCTCCTGGAGATCGACGAGGACGGCAAGATCACAAGCAACACCGGCTACTACGACGGCGCGGAGTTAGCCCGCCAGATCGGCATGCTCCCGTCCCAGGACAGCGGCGCCGACCGCGCCATGCGCACCGGCTTCAACGCTCTCACCAAGCTCCGCCAGCAGATCGCGAGCGCCCGCGGATGATGGTGCTGGTCACCTTCACCGTCGGTCTGGTCGTCTGGATCACGGCCTGGGCCTTCGGCATCAAGGCATTCGACGCGTTCCTGTTCACGGCCCTGATCACGCTCACCGCGGCGGCCGTCCGGATCGCGACACCCCACGTGCAGCGCCTGATGCGGGGCCGCGGCGCTCCGGCGCCGGGCGAGCGCTGAGCGCCACGCGGGCCGGTCCCGCGCCCGCTCCGCCTCCGTCTCCGTCTCCGTCTCCGCCTCCGGGCTCTCGTTTAGTGCGCTTTCGCGCAGTTGGGTAACAGCGCAGTAAAGGGAGAGTGACTTGTGTCGTCGTGCGGCTGCCGCCCGGCTGTCGCGCTGGCATCTTGGGCGCGTGGCTTCCCGCGAGCCCCCAATTCGTGGCAACCGATCGGCTCGGGAGGAGGTGCTCCAAGAATCGGGTGCCAGAGCCACGATTTCTGGAGCACCTCGGCGAGAGAAGATCGCGCGTCAAGCTTTGGGGGTTCGCGGGCCGGGTGACGCCGCTGTCGCGTGGGTTGCAGCGCGCCAACGCGGAGTGGTGAGCGCCGGGCAGCTCCAGACCTGCGGGCTCACTCGGGACTCCATCCGCCATCGCATCGCCACTGGTCGGCTTCATCCCCTTTACCGAGCCGTTTACCTCGTCGGCCACGAGGCACCACCCGAGGGCGCGCGTCAGTTCGGCGCGATTCTCGCTTGCAAGCCGGGAGTGCTCGTGAGCGACCGCTCCGCCGGGGCGTGGTGGGCAATGTGCAAGGAGCCCAGCGGTCTGGTCCACGTCACTGGCCTGGAGAACATTGGGTCACAGCCAGGTATCCGCTTCCATCGCACACGCGTCCTGCCACCTTCCGATCGCCGCTCCAAGAACGGCCTGCCCCTCACCAGCCCCGCCCGCACCCTCGTCGACCTCGCGGCCCACCTCACCGAACGCGATCTCGAGCGCGCCCTCGACGAGGCATTGATCCTCCGCTTGCTTCGCGAGCCCGAGCTCCTGGCGGCGATCGAGCGCTCCCGCGGCCGCGCCGGTGCCGGGCGCCTGCGGGCGCTCATCGGCGATGGCCTCGACAACGGCGCCACCCGCTCCGAGACAGAGCGCCTTTTTCGCCGCATCCTGTGCGCCGCCGAGCTCCCCTCGCCCGAGTTCAACACATCCGTGGGCACCTACGAGGTGGACGCGCTGTGGCGCGAGCACCGCCTGGTCGCCGAGCTGGACAGCTACCGCTTCCATCGCGCCCGGACGCCGTTCGAGACTGACCGTATCCGGGACGCGGATCTCACCGGCTACAGGGTGCTCCGCTTCACCTGGCGACGCCTCACGCGCCATCCCGAGGCCGTGGCTGCCACGGTGGCCCGCGAGCTTGCGCTTCGCTCGGGCGCCTCCGTCTGACAGCAGTCAGCCGAAGAACGTCTCGCCCACGGCGTAGTCCTCGTCGGGCACCGTTCGCAGCTCGGTGACGGCGTCGCGCAGCGGCACGAGCTCGATTCGCGTGCCCTTCAGCGCCGGCATGGTGCCCCAGCGGCTCTGGTCGGCGGCGTCGATGGCGGCCACGCCGAGGCGGGTGGCGAGCACGCGGTCGAAGGCGGTGGGCGTCCCGCCGCGCTGCACATGCCCCAGCACCGTGACTCGCGTTTCGAAGCCGGTGCGCCGCTCAATCTCAGGGCCCAGTACCTGCCCGATGCCGCCGAGGCGCTCGTGGCCGAACTCGTCCTTGCCTCCCGCCAATGTCTCCAGCGTGCCCTCGCGGGGCGTGGCGCCCTCGGCCACCACGACGATCGAGAAGTAGCGCCCGCGCGAGTGACGGCGCTCCAGCAGCCGGCAGACCTCGTCCACGTCGAAGGGCCGCTCGGGCACCAGGATCACGTCGGCGCCGCCGGCCATGCCGGAGTGCAGCGCGATCCAGCCTGCGTGGCGGCCCATCACCTCCACGACCAGGATCCGGTTGTGTGACTCGGCGGTGGTGTGCAGGCGGTCGATCGCGTCGGTGGCGACCTGCACGGCGGTGTCGAAGCCGAAGGTGAGATCGGTGGCACCGAGGTCATTGTCGATCGTCTTGGGCACGCCCACAACCGGGACTCCGTGCTCGTCGTGCAGCCGGGACGCGGCGCCCAGGGTGTCCTCGCCGCCGATCGCGATCAGCCCGTCCAGGTCGAGCTCCCGAAGGGACTTCAGAACGAGCTCGGGGCCGCCGTCGCGCGTGAACGGGTTGGTGCGCGAGGTGCCGAGGATCGTGCCCCCGCGCGGCAGGATCCCACTGGTCGATTCGACGGTGAGCGGGGCGTGGTCACCCTCGAGCGGACCCCGCCATCCGTCGTGGAATCCGATCAGCTCGTGGCGGTGACCGTCGACGCCCCGGCGCACGATCGCGCGGATCGCGGCGTTCAGCCCCGGGCAGTCGCCGCCCCCCGTGAGCACTCCGATTCGCATGACGCCAACTTACCCGGACAGAGGGTCGAGCCGCTCACGCCGCCGCTCGACCCACGGTCGGGATCGTCGGAGGCCCGTTGCACAGCGTCTTCGATTCGCACTACTATGCGCCGCAGTTCAATGAGCACTCTTCTAGGAGGGAATGTTTTGCGAGTACGGTGGATGGCGGTTCTAAGCTGCCTCTTCGCCGCTCTCTCCATGGGCGTAGTGGCCTGTGGTGGGGACGACGACGAGGGCGGAGGAGGTGGTGGCGGCGCCACGGCGGGTTCAACGCTGAACGTCTATTCCAGCCTCCCCCTGCAGGGCGCCTCGCGGCCGCAGACGACCGCGATGGTTCGGGGCATCAAGCTGGCGCTGGATCAGAGCAAGAACAAGGCCGGAAAGTTCAAGATCAAGTACGAGTCGCTCGATGACTCGACGGCCCAGGCGGGAACCTGGACGCCCGAGCGCGCTTCGGCGAACGCTCGAAAGGTCGCCCAGGACGACAACGCGATCGCCTACATCGGAGAGTTCAACTCCGGCGCTTCGGCGATCTCGCTGCCGATCCTGAACGAGGGCAACGTTCCTCAGGTCTCCCCGGCCAACACGGCCGTCGGTCTGACCTCGGACGAGCCCGGCGCGGACAAGGGTGAGCCGGAGAAGTACTACCCGACCGGCAACCGGCACTACGTCCGGATCGTCCCGAAGGACACGATCCAGGGCGCGGCGCTGGCCACGCTGATGAAGCAGGATGGCTGCACGAACGCCTTCATCCTGAACGACAAGGAGGTCTACGGCGCCGGCCTGGCGCGCAACATCGAGGCGTCCGCCAAGGAGCAGGGCCTGGAGGTGCTCGGCAACGACGGCATCGACGCGAAGGCCGCGAACTTCCGCTCTGTGGCCTCCAGCATGAAGTCCAAGGGCACGGAATGCTTCGTGTTCTCGGGAATCACGGCCAACGGCGCCGTCCAGCTGTTCAAGGACGTTGCCGCGGCCCTGCCTGACGCCAAGCTCTACGGCCCGGATGGCGTGGCGGAGTCGGGCTTCTCGGATCCCAAGGAGGGTGGCATTCCGCCGGCGGTGCAGGCTCGCACCAAGGTCACGGTGGCCACGCTCGCTCCGGAGGAGTACCCGCCAGTGGGTAAGAAGTTCTTCTCCGATTTCGAGAAGACGTACGACGAGCCCAACCCGGACCCGTACGCGGTGTACGGCTACGAGGCCATGAAGCTCGTCCTCGACACCGTCGCCAAGCTCGATTCCGGCGACAAGCAGGAGATGATCGACGCGCTGTTCGCGACGAAGGGCCGCAAGTCTGCTCTCGGCACCTACGACATCGACGAGAACGGCGACACCACGCTCACCGACTACGGCATCTACACCATCAAGGGCGGCGAGCTGGAGTTCGACCAGACGATCAAGGCGGCGGGCTGAGTCCACTGACCTGATCTGAGAGAAACTCGATGGGGGCGGGCCGCGGAGGCCCGCCCCCGTCGGGCTCTCTTCGGACGGCACTAACCAGAACTTGGAAGCCAGCTCAGATACCGCGTCCCTAGCCCCTTCGAGGATGGGCGCCGTTGACGCCCTGAAGAAGTTCCTCAAGGCGTACGGCCTGATCGCGGCGCTTCTGGTGCTCCCGGTGGCCTACGGGATCCAGGACCTCAACAACCAGGGCAACCTGGAGCGGCTGGCGGAGAACCTCAAGGACGGCATATCCAACGGCGCGATCTGGGCCCTCGTGGCGCTCGGGTACACGCTGGTCTACGGCATCATCGAGCTGATCAACTTCGCCCACGGCGACGTGTTCATGATCGGCTCGTTCGTCTCGGTGAGCCTGTGGGGCACGCTAGGGCTCACTCTCGCCACCGGCCCTTTCGGCCTCGCCATCGGCCTGCTGGTCACGCTGCTGATCGCGATGGTGGCCAGCGGCACGCTGAATGTGATGATCGAACGGGTGGCCTATCGGCCATTGCGCGACGCGCCGCGGCTGGCGCCCCTGATCACCGCCGTCGGCTTCTCGTTCATCCTCCAGAACGTCGGCATTCTGTGGCTGGGCGGCTCGCCGGAGGGCGTGCCCGACCTGATCCACTCCCAGCAGCAGGTGGTGGATGTGGCCGGCGTGTCGATCACGCGCGGCGACATCCTGGCCATCGGCGTGACCGCCCCGCTGGTGCTGCTCCTGACCACTTTCATCTCGCGCAGCCGGATCGGGAAGGCGATGCGCGCCACCGCACAGGACCCCGAGGCGGCACGGCTGATGGGGATCAACGTGGACACCACGATCTCCTTCACGTTCCTGATGGGCGGCGTGATGGCCGGCGCCGCCGGGCTCATCTACGCGCTTTACCAGACCACCGTGTGGTTCTTCCAGGGCTTCACGGCCGGCCTCATCGCGTTCACCGCGGCGGTGATGGGCGGCATCGGCAACCTCAAGGGCGCGGTGCTCGGCGGGCTGATCATCGGCTGCATCCAGCAGATCTCCGACAACCGCATCGGCGGTGAGTGGACGCCCGCGATCGTGTTCGCCTACCTCGTGGTGATCATGGTCTTCCGCCCGCAGGGCCTGATCGGCGAGGAGACACGCGAGGCGGGATGAGCGTAGTAGCGGAACGTTTCAACCGGCACCCCAACCTCTTCATCGCGCTGGGCTTCATAGCCCTGGGCCTGATGTTTCCGTTCTTCTTCGACAGCGGGGCCGGGCAGATGCAGACCGCCGTCCAGGCGCTGGCGTACGTGGCGATGGCGCTGGGCCTCAACCTGATCGTGGGCTTCGCCGGGTTGCTGGACCTGGGCTACGTCGCGTTCTACGCGCTCGGCGCATACACGATGGGCTGGCTCGGCTCGGGGTTCTTCTCCGAGGCCGGCGGCGGCGACGGGCTGCACATCCTCGTCAGCGGCCAGATCACCGCGCTGCCGGGGGTGCACGTGAACTTCCTCCTAGTGATCGTCGCGGCGGTGATCGTGACCACGATCGCGGGCATGCTGATCGGCCTGCCCACGCTGCGCCTGCGCGGCGACTACATCGCGATCGTCACGCTGGCCTTCGGCGAGATCGTGGGCCGGATCGCGATCAACGGCGACGAGATCACCGTGAACGGCACGCCGCTGACCGCAGGCCGCCAGGGCATCACGCCGGTGGACAAGATCAAGCTCCCCGGCCTGGACCAGTTCCAGGCGCTCGACCTGCGCCCGTGGTACTTCGTGGCGCTCGCGATCGTGGTGGTCGTGCTGATCGTGAACTTCCGCCTGCGCGACTCGCGGCTGGGGCGCGCCTGGGTGGCGATGCGCGAGGACGAGGTGGCGGCCGCGAGCATGGGCGTGCCGTTGGTGAAGACCAAGCTGCTGGCCTACGGCACCGGGGCGGCGTTCGGTGGCGTGTCCGGCGCCTTCCTCGCGTCGTTCCTGAACACCGTGAACGCCGACCAGTTCCAGTTCTCGTTCTCAATCTTCATCCTCGCCATGATCATCCTGGGCGGGCTCGCGAGCATCTGGGGGACGGTGGTCGGGGCGATCGCCCTCTCGATCATCAACTTCTACCTGATCCCTGAGGTGTTCAAGAACGCGCCGCAGAAGATCGGGCTCAACTTCGACCTCACCGAGCTGTCGTTCGGCATCTTCGGCTTCCTGCTGGTGATCATGATGGTGTTGCGTCCGGAGGGCCTGATCCCAGAACGCCGGCGAAAGATCGAGCTTCACGAGGGCGTGGGGCCCACCTCCGGCGTGGGCAAGACCGTGGTCGAGGCGAAGGGATGACCGACGTGGCCACGCCCGAGTCCTCGCCGGGCGCCACCGCGGGCGAGGGTGAGCCGCTGCTGCTTCAGGGCGACTCGATCACCAAGAGCTTCGGCGGTCTGGTGGCGGTCGACGACGTGAGCTTCTCGATACCGCGCCGCTCGATCGTGTCGATCATCGGCCCCAACGGCGCCGGCAAGACCACCTTCTTCAACATGCTCACCGGGCTCTACCGCCCGACCCAGGGACGGATCACCTTCGACGGCAGGAACATCACCGGCCGCCGGCCGGACAAGATCACGGCGGGCGGGATGGCCCGCACGTTCCAGAACATCCGCCTGTTCGCAACGATGAGCGCGCTCGAGAACGTGATGGTGGGCCAGCACACGCGGATGAAGGCGGGCCTCTTCGGCTCGATCTTCCGGGCGCCGTGGGTCAAGCACGAGGAGGAGCGCGTGCGCGACGTGGGCCGCGAGATGCTCGCCTACGTTGGCCTGGCCGACGACCAGTTCGAGCAGATGGCCGTGAACCTCTCCTACGGCGATCAGCGCCGGGTGGAGATCGCGCGGGCCCTGGCCTCCGGGCCCAAGCTGCTGCTGCTGGACGAGCCCACCGCCGGGATGAACCCGCAGGAGTCGGCCCGGCTGACCGAGTTCATGCACAAGATGCGCGACGAGAAGGACCTCACGATCCTGCTGATCGAGCACGACATGCAGGTCGTGATGGGGGTCTCCGAGCGAATCACGGTGCTCGATCACGGGCAGAAGATCGCCGAGGGCAAGCCCGACGAGGTGCGTGCCAACCCGCGCGTGATCGAGGCCTATCTCGGTAAGCAGGGCGACAAAGAGGCCCCCGACGGCGACGACCCCGAGCGCGAGGAGAGCTGAGCGATGGCGATGCTCGACGTCAAGGGAATCCACACCTTCTACGGCAACATCGAGGCGCTCAAGGGCATCTCGGTCACGGTTGAGGAGGGCGAGTGCGTCACGCTCATCGGCTCCAACGGAGCCGGCAAGTCCACCACGCTGCGCTCGATCTCCGGTCTCACTCCCCCGCGCGAGGGATCGATCGTCTTCGACGGCCAGGAGATCGGCGAGACCCCGCCGCAGGAGATCGTGAACCTCGGCATCTCCCAGGCGCCCGAGGGGCGGCACTGCTTCTCACGCATGAGCGTGAAGGAGAACCTCGAGCTGGGCGCCTATCTGCGGCGCGACAGCGAGGGAGTCGAGAAGGACATGGCGCGCGTGATGGAGCTGTTCCCGCGCCTCGAGGAGCGCGCGCGCCAGAAGGCGGGCACGATGTCGGGTGGTGAGCAGCAGATGCTCGCCATCGGCCGCGCCCTGATGGCCAGCCCGAAGCTGCTTCTGCTCGACGAGCCGTCGATGGGGATCGCCCCGATCCTCACCGAGCGCATCTACGAGACGATCGCCGAGATCAATCGCCAGGGCATCACGATCCTGCTGGTAGAGCAGAACGCCAACTACGCGCTTGACGTGTCCAGTCGCGGGTACGTGCTGGAGACCGGCACCGTCGCGCTGGCCGACGACTGCTCGAAGCTGCGCACCAACCCCGAGGTCCAGAAGGCCTACTTGGGCGCATGATCACGTTCGCCGTCATCGGATCCACCGCCCTGTTTCTCACCTACGGCTGGCTGCTGTCGGCGATCGTGGCCTCCTATCTGTCGGGCAGGAAGGGCTACGGCGACAAGATCGGGCTGGCGTCGGGGCTGCTGCTCACGTTCATCGGCGTGGTGATCTGGCTGGTGGTGCCGGCCAAGTCGGACTCGCGCTGGAAGCTGCAAGGCATCTTCGGCAAGGGAGACAAGACCTTGGCCCAGGCACGCGCCGAGCAACACGAGGTCGACGACCGCGCCTGAGTGCCGCGGGACGCCGACCACTACGAGCCCCTCCCGCCCCTCACACGCCTGCCGGCCTTCCTGTGGCGCAAGCTCGGGCGGACCGGAAGGATCCTGCTGGTGGGCGTGCTCGCGGCGGCGGCGATCACGGCGGTCCTGACCGTGCCAGGCAGCCGCGACTCGGCCCAGCAGCGCGAGGCCCGCGAGGCGCGCGAGATCCAGCGGCGCAAGGACGCGCGCATCGAGGCGCTGCGAGCCCGCATGCGGCCGCGACTGGTGAAAGCGAGCTCGCTCGCACCGCTGGAGCGCGCGATCGCACGCGACGCGCGCCGTCGGACGGGCGAGCGGATCCTCCGCGTGGACTGCGAGCGCCAGCGCCCGACGGGCGCGCGGCCCGGGACCCGGCTGTCGTGCCTGGCGGTACGGACGGAGTTCGACGCCGGCGACGCCACGATCGGCGGCCGGCTCGGCTACCCGTATGCGGCCCTGGCGCGTTTCGGTCGCAGCCGCGCCACCTACTGCCGCGTGTTCGGGATCCCGGCCGAGGGGGGCCTGACCAAGCGCCAGGAGCTCACCATCTCGCCCAGGTGCGGCGGCCGGGGCTGATGCGGCGCCTCGTCCCGGCACTCCGACACAGTGGCGAAGCGGGATGTCCGCAGTTTGGACCTCCGTACATGCCCGCGTAGCCAACATCCCTGCAAACTGCGCTCATGTGGTCGAGCCGGAGATCGCGCCGTGGCCCGGCGGTGGCTGCCGTGTCCGCCCCCTTCGGACGCAACGTGGCGGCCTGCCTCGACCGCATCGAGCGGATCGTGGCGAGCGCCCGCAGGCGTGGCGCCGACCTGGTCGTGCTCCCCGAGGCGGCCATCGGCGGATACCTGTTCGAGCCGGTGCTCCCGGGCGCCCGCACGTTGGTCGCCCCGCCCCCGGAGCTGAGCAGCGACGGTCCCGAGATCGAGCGCCTGGCGCGGATAGCCGGTCACACGGTGGTCTGCGCCGGCTACACCGAGGCCGCCTCCGGAGGACGCTACTCCAGCGTGGTCTGCGTGACGGGCGACGGCGTGCTTGGCCACCAGCGCAAGGTGCACCTGCCGCCTGGCGAGAAGGGCGAGTTCCTCTCCGGCGAGGGCTTCAGGGCATTCGACACCCCGGTCGGGCGGATGGGAATGCTGGTCTGTTACGACAAGGTCTTTCCGGAGGCCGCCCGCGAGCTGTCGCTGGACGGAGCCGACATCGTGGCTTCCCTGGCCGCCTGGCCCGTCTGCCGCGCGCGGCCCGCCACGCGCACCAAGCATGACCGCCAGGTCGAGCATTTCAACATCCTCGATCGCGCCCGGGCGCTGGAAAACCAGGTGATCTGGGTGTCCGCCAACCAGTGCGGGCGTCTAGGGCGGCTTCGCTTTCCCGGCCAGGCCAAGGTCGTGGACCCCGACGGACGCGTGCTCGCCTCCACCGGGACCCGCGCCGGCACTGCGATCGCGCGCGTGGACGTGCCGGGATCACTCGGCGCGGCGCGCCGCGAGTTCTCCCACCTTGGCGACCGCGTGCCGTCGGCCTACAGCGCATCAGCGGCAGCCGCGTAGGCCATAAAGGCCCACAAGTAGGCTGAGTCCATGTGCGGAATAGCAGGGGAGTACGGCCAGCACCGGCCGGACGAGGCGATCCGGATGCTCGCGCGGCTGGAGCACCGCGGTCCCGACGACCAGGGCGGCGTGCGCGTGAACGGCAGCTGGCTGGGACACACCCGCCTGTCGATCGTGGACGTGGAGGGCGGACGCCAGCCGCTCACCACCCCCGGCCGCGAGCTGTACCTGGTTGGCAACGGCGAGGTCTACAACCACGAGCAGGTGCGCCAGACGCTGGACGACAGCGCCTACTCCACCCGCTCCGACAACGAGGTGGCTCTACATCTGATCGACCAGCGAGGCCCGCGGGCGCTCGGTGAGCTGGAGGGCATGTTCGCGTTCCTGGTGGCCGGTGAGGACGGCTCCTTCGTGGCCGCCCGCGATCCCGTCGGGATCAAGCCCCTCTACTGGGCCCGCCGCGGCAACCACGTGCGCTTCGCCTCTGAGATGCACGCCTTCGATCCCCACTGGATGCCCTACGTGGAGCGGTTCCCGCCCGGCTTCTACTGGACCCCCGGGGACGGCCTGCAGCGTTTCGCGCGGGCGGTGCCCGACCGCGACCCGCCGCCCAACACCGACGAACCGTGGACCGACTCCGACCTCGAGCGCGTGCGCGACGTCCTGATCGCCGCGGTGCGCCGCCAGCTCATGGGCGACGTGCCGGTTGGGGTCTTCCTATCCGGCGGCCTGGACTCCACGCTGATCGCCGCGATCGCGGCACGCGAGCTGGCCGGCAGGGGCGAGACGCTGCAGACCTTCGCGGTGGGCACCGAGGACAGCCCCGACCTGATCGCCGCGCGCACCGCGGCCAAGCACCTGGACACCGAGCACCGCGAGCGGGTCTACACCCAGGGCCGCGCGCTGAACACCGTTGAGAGTGTGGTGCGCTCGATCGAGCACTTCGATCCCTCCCTGGTGCGCAGCGCCGTCCCCAACTACCTGCTCGCTGAGATGACGGCGCGCCACGTGAAGGTGGTGCTCACCGGCGAGGGCGCCGACGAGCTGTTCGCCGGTTACGCGTACCTCCGCGAGATCGAGGACCCGCACGAGCTGCACGACGAGCTGGAGCGCACGGTCTCGAGCCTGCACAACCTCAACCTCCAGCGCGCCGACCGCGTGAACATGGCCCACGGACTCGAGGCCCGCGTGCCGTTCCTGGACCGCGAGGTGATCGGCCTGGCGCTGGACCTGCCGGCCACCTGGAAGATCCCCGATGGCGATCACCAGGAGAAGCAGCTGCTGCGCGAGGCCTTCGCGGGCTGGCTGCCCGACGAGCTGCTGTGGCGCGAGAAGGCCCAGTTCGGCGACGGCAGCGGCGCCGCCGACGTGCTCACCGACGAGCTGGAGGACAGGGTCTCGCAGGAGGAGTTCGAGGCCGAGAAGGACGCGCTCGACCCGCCGCTGCGCACCCTCGAGGAGTTGCACTACTACCGCGTGTTCTCCGAGCACCTGCCGGGAATCCGGCCCGAGCAGACCGTCGCGCGGTTCGCCACGGCCTGACGCGGCCGCGGCTGAGCCCTACTTCCCGGTGGCCGACCGCAGCGCTCGCTCCAGCTCGGGCTGTCGGAAGGTGTAGCCCAGCTCCTCCAGTCGCTTGGGAACCGCGCGCACGCCTGTGGTCACGATGATCGCCATCTCGCCGTAGAGCGCCTTGATGGCGAGGGCCGGCACCGGGGCGATCGCCGGGCGCTTGAGCACGCGCCCGAGCGTCTTGGACAGCTCCTTGTTGGTCACGGGCTCGGGTGCGGTGAGGTTCACCGGACCGGACGCGCCCTCGGTGTCCAGGGCGAAGGCCAGGCCGGCGACCACGTCGTCGGTGTGGATCCAGGGCACGTACTGCTTCCCGCCCGCCACGGGGCCGCCCACGCCGAGCTTGAACGGCGGCAGCATCTTCTCCAGCGCACCGCCGTCCTCGGACAGCACCACGCCGGTGCGGGCGACCGCCACGCGTACCCCCAACTCCTCGGCGGCGCGGGCCTCGGCCTCCCACTCCACGCATACCTGCGCGAGGAAGTCGCCGGCCGCGGGCTCCGACTCGTCCACGCGCTCGTCACCGCGCGCGCCGTACCAGCCGGTGGCCGACTGGGACACGAGCGCCTTCGGCCGCTGGGCGGAGTCGACGTCCCCAAGCGCCGCCACCAGGTTGCGCGTGGACAGCACGCGCGAGTCGCGGATCTCGCGCTTGGAGTCCTCGGACCAGCGCTGGGCCACGGGCTCGCCGAGCAGGTGCACCACCCCCTCCTGGCCGGCCAGCGACTCCGCGGGCGGCACCTCGGCTTTCGGATCCCTCCACTCGAGGGCGCGAACGTCGCCGCCCAGCTTCTCCCGGGCGCTCTCGGCGTTGCGCGAAAGCACCGTCACCTCGTCGCCGCGCGCGGTGAGCAGCTTCACCAGCTGAGCGCCGAGGGTGCCGGTGGCACCGGTCACGGTCACCTTCATGTGGGTTGCCTCCTAGGTCGGGAGGGAAAGCTCGGCGGTGTCGGTGAGCGCCCGTGTGGCACCCGCACGCTCCGCTTCCTCGGATACGGCTCGGGCCACCTCGCGGCTCACATCCCGGTTGAACACGCTGGGAATGATGTAGTCCTGGGCCAGCTCCTCGTCGGCCACCGTGGCGGCGATCCCGCGAGCGGCCGCGATCTTCATCTCCTCGGTGATCTTCTGGGCGCGTACGTCCAGGGCGCCGCGGAAGATTCCGGGGAAGGCCAGCACGTTGTTGATCTGGTTCGGGTAGTCCGAGCGGCCGGTGGCCATCACGGCCGCGTAGGGCGCGGCCTCCTCGGGCTGCACCTCGGGGTTGGGGTTGGCCATGGCGAACACGAACCGGTCGTCGTTCATCCGCTGGAGGTCCTGCGCGGTGATGATGCCCGGGCCCGACAGCCCGATGAACAGGTCGGTGCCCTCCAGCACGTCGGCGGGGGAGCCCGAGCGGCCCTGGCTGTTGGTGTGCTCTGCCAGCCACTTCTTGGGCGCGTTCATGGACCCCGACTCGTAGTCGTCGCGGCCCTTGTGGATCGCTCCGAAGCGGTCGCAGGCCACCACCTCGGTGATGCCCGAGTTCATGAGGATCTTGGCTACGGCCACGCCCGCGGCGCCGGCGCCCACGATCGACACCGACAGGTCCGAAAGGCTGCGGCGGGTGTAACGGCACGCGTTGATCAGCGCCGCCAGCACCACGATCGCGGTGCCGTGCTGGTCGTCGTGGAAGACGGGGATGTCCAGCGTCTCGATCAGCCGCTGCTCGATCTCGAAGCAGCGGGGCGAGGAGATGTCCTCGAGGTTGATGCCCCCGAAGGTCGGGGCCAGCAGCTGCACGGTCTCCACGATCTTGTCGGGGTCCTTGGTGCCCAGGGCGATCGGGAAGGCGTCCACGTCGGCGAACTCCTTGAAGAGCATCGCCTTGCCCTCCATCACAGGCATGGCCGCCTCCGGGCCGATGTCGCCCAGGCCGAGCACCGCGGTGCCGTCGGTCACCACGGCCACGGTGTTGGCCTTGATCGTGTACTTGAAGGCCTTCTGGCGGTTCTCTGCGATCGCGGTACACACGCGCGCCACGCCGGGGGTGTAGGCCATCGAGAGGTCGTCGCGGGTCTTCACCTGGGTGGCCAGGCCGGTGTAGATCTTGCCCCGGCGGTGCAGCTCGAACGTGCGGTCGGTGGTCTCCACGAGCTTGGCCTCGCGCACCGAGGTGACCGCCTTGATCACCCGCCCGCGGTGGTCCTGGCTCTCGCAGTCGATCGTGATCTCGCGCAGCGTGCCGCTGCCGCCGGCCTCCACGGTGTCCACCGCCACGATCGCGCCGCCGGCGCTCGCGATCGCCTGGGTGACCTTGCCCAGGGTGCCCGACTCGTGCGGGAGCTCCACCCGGAGGGTGAGCGAGAATTGTGCGCTGGTGCTGGCCATCGGCGGGGCGGCCGACTATATAGACGCATTGACGCTCGGCGGCGGCGCGGATCCAAGAGGCGCTCGACGCCTACGCAGCGGAGTTGAGGGAGCAGGGCCATTCCCTGCCGGACCCGCTTCACGTCGCGGGCAGGGCTCGTCACTGACCCTCGATCCAACTACCCCCCCGGCCCGTCGTAGGATGCGAGCGTGGCCGACGACGACCCCCGCGAGCTGTTCCTGATCGATGGGAACAGCCTCGTCTACCGCGCGTTCTTCGCGCTGCCGGAGACGATCGCCACCTCGCGCGGCTTTCCGACCAACGCCATCTTCGGCTTCGCGTCGATGCTGGTGAAGCTGATGACCGAGTACGGGCAGAAGCCCACGATCGTGGCCTGGGACGCCGGCGACTCGGGCCGCAAGGAGGCCTACGCGGAGTACAAGGCCGGCCGCGAGTCCCGGCCGGACCTGCTGCGCGAGCAGTGGCCGCACATGGAGCCGCTGGTGGACGCCTTCGGCTACACCAGCGTGCGGGTCGACGGCTACGAGGCCGACGACGTGATCGCCACCCTGGCGGAGCGGGCGCGCGAGCACGGCCTGGACGTGACGATCGTGACCGGCGACCGCGACGCCTTCCAGCTGGTGGGCGACGGCGTGAAGGTGATGGCCACCGGCCGCGGCATCACCGACACCAAGATCTACGACCGCGAGGCGGTGATCGACCGCTACGGCATTCCGCCCGAATCGATTCCCGACTTCTACGGCCTGAAGGGCGACACCTCGGACAACATCCCGGGCGTCCCGGGGATCGGCGACAAGACCGCGGCGCAGCTGCTGCAGCAGTTCGGCGACCTCGAGACCGTGCTGAGCAGCGTGGACGACATCTCAGGGGCCAAGCGCAAGGAGAACCTCGTGAACCACGCCGACGACGCCCGCGTGTCCAAGCAGCTGGCCACGTCTATCCGGAACGTGCCGGTGGAGGTGGACCTCGATGGCTCGCTTGAGCGCGAGCCCGACCGCTCGCGCCTGCGCGACACCTTCCGCGAGTTCGAGCTGCGCGACCCGCTGCGCCGGCTCGAGGAGGTGTTTGGCGAGGGCGACGCGACCGCCCCGCGCCCGCCTCCGTCCGACGAGACCGAGGCCAGGGCGCGCAAGGTGGAGCCCGCGGGCCTGAAGGACCTCGACGGCGACCACGCCACGCTCGTGGCCGAGCGGCCCGTGACCGAGGAGGACCAGCTGCCCGGCCTGGAGGAGCAGCAGCCGCTGCGCTTCGCGGCCTACGCGGGCGGCGAGGTGCTCACCGGGGAGGCTCCCGGGGGCTTCGGGGAGCTGCTGGACGGCTGGGGCGACCGGCCCGTGACCGCGCACGACTGGAAGTCGTTGGCGGCGTCGGAGGACCCGTCCGAGGCGCCGCCGCTGGAGCACGACACGATGGTGGCGGCCTACCTGATCGACCCCGCCCGGCGCGGCTACCCGCTCGAAGAGCTGGCCGAGGAGACGGGCCTGGGGGCAAAGGTCCGGGACGGCGACCACCTGGCCGAGCGGGCCGTGATCGCCCGCGAGCTGGCAGCGCGCCAGCGCGCGCTGCTCGAGGAGCTGGATCTGGTGCGGCTGCTCGAGGAGGTGGAGCTGCCGCTGGTGGACCTGCTGGTGGAGATGGAGCGCGCCGGCGTGAAGCTCGACGTGGACCAGGTGCGCACGATCGCCAAGCGGGTGGGGGAGGAGGCCGCCGAGCTGGAGCGGCGCATCTGGGAGCTGGCGGGCGGGGAGTTCACGATCGGCTCCCCCCAGCAGCTGGCGGCCGTGCTGTTCGACAACCTCGGCCTGTCCAAGAAGCGTCGCGGCAAGACGGGCTTCTCGACTGACGCGCGTGTGCTTCAGGCGATCCGCTCAGAGCACGAGATCATTCCGCTGATCGAGGAGTGGCGCGAGCTGACCAAGCTGAAGTCCACCTATCTCGACGCGTTTCCGTCGCTGCTCGGAGACGACGGCCGCCTACGCACCACGTTCAACCAGACCGCCGCCGCCACCGGGCGGCTGTCGAGCCAGAACCCCAATCTGCAGAACATCCCGATCCGGACCGAGCGCGGGCGCGAGATCCGAGCCTGCTTCGTGGCCGAGGACGGCTGCAGGCTCATCTCCGCCGACTACTCGCAGGTGGAGCTGCGCCTGCTCGCCCACATCGCGGGTGAGGACGTGCTCAAGGAGATCTTCCGCCGCGGCGAGGACGTGCACACCGCCACCGCGGAGCAGATCCTCGGCGGCAGGCCCGGGAAGGATTCGGCAGGGATGCCGAATGCTTCGCATCCTGATTCAGGCACGAGGTCGAAGGCCAAGATGGTCAACTACGGGATCGTGTACGGGCTGTCGGCCTACGGCCTGGCCGACCGCCTCCAGATCCCCCAGGAGGAGGCCCAGGAGTTCATCGACCGCTACCTGGAGCGCTTCCCCGCGGTCAAGCAGTTCATCGAGGACACGATCGCCAAGGCCACCAACGAGGGCTTCGTGGCCACCGAGTTCGGCCGCATCCGGCGCATCCCCGAACTGCGCGCCCGCCAGCGCCAGACGCGGATGCTGGGCGAGCGGCTGGCGGTGAACATGGTGATCCAGGGCACCGCGGCCGACATCATCAAGGTGGCGATGGTTCGCTGCCGGGCCGCGCTGCGCGACAGCGGCCTGGAAACTCGGATGGTGCTCCAGATCCACGACGAGCTGCTGTTCGAGGGGCCCGAGGCAGAGGTGGCTGAGGCGTCTGGCATCGTGGAGCGCGAGATGGCAGGGGCTTTCGAGATGGACCCTCCGCTGGAGGTCGACGTGGCGGCGGCGTCCAACTGGCTGGAGGCCAAGTAACGATGGAGAAGTGGCTTCCGTTCATCGCCACGATGTTGGCCGGGTCGCTGGTGGCACTGCAGGCGCCGATGAACGGCATGCTCGGCCGCACGATCGGGAGCCTCGCCGCGGCGTCGGTGTCGTTCGCCATCGGGCTGGCCGTGCTGGTGGCGATCACGGTGGTGGCCGGCGGCGGCTTCGGCCAGGTGGGCGAGGTCGGCAACCTCAGCTGGTACTACCTCATGGGCGGCGTCCTCGGCGCCGCATACGTGACCACCGTGCTGATCACCGTGAATGACCTCGGCGCGGGGTCGGTCACCGCGGCCACGATCGCCGGCCAGCTCACGATGTCGGTGCTGATCGATCGCGCCGGCGTGCTGGGACTGCCCGAGCGTGGCCTCACCACCCAGCGGCTGCTGGGAATCGCGCTGCTGTCGGCGGGCGCGTTCCTCGTCGTGCGCGACTGAGTCAGTCGCCCCAGAAGTCCTGGACCATCTCGGCGTCCCCGGCGTGGTGGCGGCCGAACGCCAGCAGCTCCAGGCCCTCTGGCCCGGCCTCGAAGGCGCGCGTGACTGTCGGGGCCACGCGCAGGGCGTCCATCGCCTCGAGCTCCAGGATCTCGTCCTCGAGCTTGACCCGGCCGCTACCCGACAACACTACGTAGACCTCCTCGGCCTCGTCGTGGCGGTGGGCGAAGGACTGGCGCTTGTCGGGGCGGAGCACGTGGTAGGAGAGGCCGGTGGCCTCGGCACCAAGGTCACCGTGGGCGAAGCGGGCCTCCTGCGTCTCGGAGTAGCCGTACTTCTTGGCCGAGTCCTCCACCTGGCGAAGGTTCTTGAGCGTGTAGTTCACGCGCGCCAGCTTATGTCCAGGGCAGGGGATGAGGTCGCGAGTTGGCGCAAACGGCTAGGCTGCGGCGCTGCTGGGCCTCAGTATCCCCCCCGAAAGAGGAGCTCAATGAAGGTGATCGGAGTCGGCTTCGGCCGTAGTGGAACGATGTCGCTCAAGCAGGCGCTGGAGGATCTCGGTGCCGGTCCCTGCCTGCACATGATCGATCTGATCCGCAACAACGAGCTGATCTCACCGTGGCAGGACGCCGCGATCGAGGGCAACGTGGACTTCGACCGGATGTTCGAGGGCTTCGATTCCACGATCGACTGGCCCGGCTGCACCTACTGGAAGGATCTGGTCGACTACTACCCCGACGCCGCGGTGCTGCTCAACCACCGCGATTTCGACGGCTGGTACAAGAGCGTGCACAACACGATCGTGGCCGTCAGAAAAGCCTCGATGGCCGGTGAGCTCAAGCCCGACGCCAACCGTCCCCAGCCCCCGCCGGAGCTGTGGCAGGTGATCGGCAAGCTGATCTACGAGGACGACTTCCACGGCAACGTCGAGGACGAGGCCTGGATGCGCGACATGTACTACGCGCGGATCGAGGAGATCAAGGCGACCGTGCCGGAGGAGCGCCTCACGGAGTTCAAGCTCGAGGACAACCCGGGCTGGGCTCCGCTCGCGGAGATGCTCGGGGTAGAGGCGCCCGACACCGAGTTCCCGCACCTGCACGACACCGACGAGTTCCGGAGCGAGTTCGGCCTGCCGCCGCTGGCCAAGGCCTGACCGCTTGCCCTCCCAGGGCGCCGGCGGTATCGTCGGCGCGTGGGGCCGGGCATCCGAAACCTAATCGCCTTCCTATGGGCCCTGGTGGGGGCCGCGGTCGTGCTCTTCATCTTTTTCGCGGCGTTCGGCGGCTTTGACCCGTCGGAGGCTCAGACGCTGTCGGTGGTGATCGGGGTCTTGGCCGCCATCTGGTTCGCGCACTCCTGGCGGCGCCTATTCGCCACCGAGAACACCTCTCCGCGAACGGACCGCGAGCGCCGCGGCTACTAGGCCGCGACTGCCTCGTGCCGGCGTCGCGCGGGGGCCGGGCCGGCAAACTCCGGCGGCGCGATGCGCAGGTAGTGGCGAAAGCTCCACTCGGTCAGTGCGCGCATCCTCATCGAGCGCACCAGGCCGTGGGTCAACCTCGGATGCAGCCTGGGGATCCAGTGCTGGGCGCGCAGCATCCAGCGGAACTTCCACTCGTGGGCCTTGCTGAAGGAGCCGTAGCGGCGCAGGGCCTCGGCGCGCGTTCGCTCGCCCGCCAGTACGGCGCGCAGCTCGCGCCCGCAGGCGATCCCGAAGTAAAAGGCGGTGCGGATGCCCTCGGCGGTGAGCGGCAGGCAGTGCCCGGCCGAGTCGCCCGCGAAGAACACCCCGTCCTGCACGGCGGGACGCAGCTTGTGGGGGATCCAGTTGCCCTGGTAGCGCACCGCGTCGGAGCCGAGGTCCCGCGCCAGCTTCACGGTGTTGTCCTTCACGTGGAAACGGGGGTCGAACGAGCCCACGCCGATCCGCAGCTCGTCCGCCGCCGGGAAGCTCCAGCCATAGCCGGCGGGCACGATCGAGCGGTCGATCCAGATCGCGAGGTCGTCGCCCCGGCCGTTGGGATGCACCTCCAGGCCGCGCGAAAGGGGCGCATCGGGGGGCTGAAATCCGTCGTCGCCCGCCAGCATCCGGCGCCAGCCCAGGGCGTCCACCACCAGCGGAGCGGAGATGTCGCCGCGGTCGGTGTGCACCGTGTGACCGCTGCGGCCGTTCACCTTGGCGGTCTCGAAGTCGCAGTCCGACTGGCCGGAGAGCAGGCGGCACAGCTCGCGGTAGTCGAACGTCGAGAAGGTCCATGGCAGTGGCCAGCGCGTTGTCCCGTGGGGCGTGCCCACCACCAGCTCGCCGAAGGTCTGGCGGTGGGCGCCCATCAGGTCGAGCGCCTCCAGCCAGGCGGTGGGGATGCCGCAGGCGGAGGTCTGGCGCTCGCCGATCTCGTAGCGATCGAGCATCAACACCCGCGCCGGGGAGCGGTCCGCGCGCGTGGAGCCCGCCAATTCGCGGGCCACCGCGAGGCCGGCGAAGCTGGCCCCGCAGATGAGCACGTCATAGTCCCCCGAGAGGGGAGTCCGCTCCTCTCCTCGCTTGGTGGCGCGCTGCATAGTCCGCAAGGGTAATGAGAAGAGGGCCGAAGGCCCGGTCTCCCGGCTCTCCGCGCGGGTTCGGCCGCAGGCCGGACCGCGCGTGTGTACTCTCTGCGGTCGCTTTGGCAGATACGGCAACGCTCACTCCACCCAAGCCCGTAGAGGGCTCCGACGGTCTCCTACTCGAGATCGACGGCCAGATCGTCCCCAACTACGACGCCACCCTCGTCCCCTTCGAGGAGGGCGACGTTGTGTCGGGCAAGGTCGTGCGCATCGACCAGGACGAGGTGCTGGTCGACATCGGCTACAAGAGCGAGGGGGTCATCCTCTCCAACGAGCTGTCGATCCGGAAGTCCGTGGACCCGGCCGACGAGGTCGAGCTGGGCGAGGAGGTGGACGCGCTGGTCCTCACCAAGGAGGACCCGGACGGCCGCCTGCTGCTGTCCAAGAAGCGCGCCCGCTTCGAGAAGGCGTGGCGGCGCATCGAGGCCGCGGCCGAGTCCGGCGAGCCCGTGGACGGCAACGTGATCGAGGTCGTGAAGGGCGGACTGATCATCGACCTCGGGGTGCGCGGCTTCCTGCCGGCTTCCTTGGTGGACATCCGCCGCGTGCAGGACCTCGACGAGTTCATGGGCCAGACGATCCAGTGCAAGGTGATCGAGCTCAACCGCTCCCGCAACAACGTGGTCCTTTCCCGCCGGGCCGTCCTCGAAGAGGAACGCAAGGAGGTCCGCCAGCAGATCCTGGACCGCCTGCAGCCCGGCCAGGTGGTGGAGGGCGCCATCTCCAACATCGTGGACTTCGGCGCGTTCGTGGACCTCGACGGCATCGACGGCCTGATCCACATCTCCGAGCTCTCATGGAGCCACGTGAACCACCCGTCCGAGATCCTCTCGATCGGCGACAAGGTGCCGGTCAAGGTGCTTGACATCGACCGCGATCGCCAGCGCATCTCCCTCGGTCTCAAGCAGACCCAGGAGGACCCGTGGCAGCGCGTGGTCGACACCTACAACCTCGGCGACGAGCTCGAGGGCGCGGTCACCAAGGTCGTGACCTTTGGCGCGTTCGTGGAGATCATGGACGGGGTCGAGGGCCTGGTGCACATCTCCGAGCTGGCCCAGCACCACGTGGAGAACCCGCGTGAGGTGGTCGAGCCCGGACAGACCGTGAAGGTGAAGATCCTCGAGATCGACTCCGACCGCCGCCGGCTGTCGCTGAGCGTCAAGCGCGTGGCGGGCAACGAGCCGCCGCCCGGGACCGAGACTGGCGGCTCCGGCGCCTCTGGCTCTGGCTCTGGCTCTGGCTCCGGCTCCGGCGACGACCTTGGCGAGGTTCGCGATCTCGGGCTGTCCGACGACGTGTTCGCCGGCCCCGACGTGAGCGGCTTGGGCGGTTTGCGGTCGGCGTTGGATGCCCAGCAGGCGGAGGCGGAGGGCGAGCCTGAGGCGGAGGCGGCTCCCGAGGTCGCACCCGAGCCCGAGGCGCCTGCTGAGCCTGAGCCGGAGCCCACCGAGGAGCCCGCCGACGGCGAGGCCGCCGAGGGCGAGCCGGCTCCTTCCACAGACGAGTCGTAGTGACCGGGCCCGCTGCGCGGGTCCCCTTCGTCGGCCTGACCGGCGGTCTCGGGGCGGGTAAGTCCACAGCGCTCGCCGCTTTCGCCGATCTGGGCGCCGCCACTCTCTCCACCGACGAGGTGGTCCACGAGCTGCTCACGGGCGGCGACTTGCGTGACGAGGTGGTCGCCCGCCTCGGCGACGAAGTGGCCTCACCAGACGGCGGCCTCGACCGCGCCGCCATCGCCTCGCGCGTATTCGAGTCCCCGGAAGACCGCGAGTGGCTCGAAGGCCTCTTGTGGCCCAGGGTCGGGCAGCGCGTGGTGGAGTTCCGCGCCGAGGTGGACGCGAAGCACCCGCCGCCGTCCGCGGCCGTCGTCGAGGTTCCGCTGCTGTTCGAGGCGGAGATGCAGGACGCCTTCGACCACACCGTGGCCGTTCTGGCCGACGAGGAGGTGCGCGCCGAGCGCGCGGGCGGCCGGGGCCATGAGGGCGCCGAGGGGCGGGCGGGACGTCAGCTCAGCCAGGCGGAGAAGTCGCAGCGTGCGGACTTCACGGTGCGCAACGATGGCACCGAGGAGGAGTTGAAGACAGAGTTGGCCAAGCTTCTTGTCAGGATTAGCCCCGAGGCGAATTAGATGCCCACCACCACGTCGCCCTCCCGGGCGCGGACCCGCAGCGGCTCCGCGCCGCGCAGGCCCGCCCGCCGGGGCCGTTCGCGGGCCCGCGCGCGCACGCGCCGGCGGCGGATCGCGGCGGTGCTGGCGGCGGCGGTCGTCGGCGGCTTCGCGACCGCTCTGGCCACCGGGCTCGGGCCGCTCGGCGACGCGGTGCGCGAGATCACCCTCCCCCTGCGCCACGAGGACATCATCCGCCAACAGGCCGCGGACAAGGGAATCGACTCCAGCCTGATAGCCGCGGTGATCTACGAGGAGTCGCGCTTCCGCGACCAGACCTCGCGCGCGGGCGCCCGCGGGCTGATGCAGATCACGCCCGCCACCGCCGACCTGATCGCCCGCGAGTCCGGCGGCACGCAGTTCACCCAGGCCGACCTGGCCACGCCGCAGGTGAACATCGCCTACGGCTCGTACTACCTGCACTACCTCCTCGATCGTTACGAGGGCGACGCGGAGCTGGCCGTGGCCGCGTACAACGCCGGCCCGACGCAGGTGGACCAATGGGTGGAGGACGCCGGCGGCGTGGACGACTTCGAGGCCGACGAGCACATCCCATACCCGGAGACGCGGACGTACGCGGGCAACGTGCTGGAGCGTGAGCGCGAGTACCGCAAGGACTACGCGGACGAGCTCGGGCTGTAGCGGGTGGCCGTTCGTCACCGGCCGCGCACGCAATCGTCACCCACGTAACCCACGTGTAACGCCGGACGCCCCACCATCGGAGTGCCAACCGCGCCCTCGTCGTCCACGACATCCACCTGATCCGCGTGACCTGGATCGACCTGGAGGACGAGGAGGCGCTGCCCGCAGACCTGGCCGACATCCTCGCCACCAAGGCCGCCTGACCCCCTGCTAGCTTCGATCGCCGTGCCGCCGTTCAAGCTCAATCCCGCCTACGTGCCCGTGGCCAACCAGCCCAAGGCGCGCGACGAGCTGTCCGCGGGCATCGAGGCCGGCGACCGCTTCCAGACCCTCCTGGGCGTGACCGGCTCGGGCAAGACGGCCACCATGGCCTTCACGATCGAGCAGGTCCAGCGCCCGAGCCTGGTGATCGCCCACAACAAGACGCTGGCCGCGCAGCTCTGCAACGAGTTCCGCGAGCTGTTCCCCGACAACTCGGTCGAGTACTTCGTCTCCTACTACGACTACTACCAGCCCGAGGCCTACGTGCCGGCGCAGGACCTGTACATCGAGAAGGACTCCTCGATCAACGAGGAGATCGACCGCCTCCGCCACGCGGCCACGGCCTCGCTGTTCGGCCGCCGCGACACGATCGTGGTGGCCAGCGTTTCGTGCATCTTCGGCCTGGGCTCGCCCGACGCCTACGACCGCCTGATGCTTCTGCTCAAGCCGGGGGAGATGATCGATCGCGACGCCGTGCTGCGCAAGCTCGTGGACATCCAGTACACGCGCAACGACGTGGCGCTCGGCCGCGGCACCTTCCGCGTTCGAGGAGAGGCGCTGGAGGTCTTCCCCGCCTACGCTGAGACCGCCTACCGCGCCGTGCTCTTCGGCGACGAGGTGGAGACCCTCCAGCAGTTCGACCCGCTCACGGGCGAGGTGCTAAAGGACCTCGAGCACGTCGCCATCTGGCCCGCCACCCACTACGCCACCGACCAGGACACGATCGAGCGCTCGGTTGGGGAGATCCGCGACGAGCTGGAGGCCCGCTGCAAGGTGCTGGAGGCCGAGGGCAAGCCGCTGGAGTCCCACCGCCTGCGCCAGCGCACCCAGTTCGACATGGAGATGCTGCGCGAGCTGGGCTTCTGCAACGGCATCGAGAACTACTCGCGCATCCTGGACGGCCGCGCGGCCGGCTCGCGCCCCTACTGCCTGGTGGACTTCTTCCCCGACGACTTCGTCTGCTTCATCGACGAGTCCCACCAGACCGTGCCCCAGATCGGCGGCATGTACGAGGGCGACCGTTCCCGCAAGCAGACGCTCGTGGACCACGGCTTCCGGCTGCCCAGCGCCCTCGACAATCGGCCCCAGACCTTCGACGAGTTCCTGCGGATCGTGCCGCAGATGGTGTTCGTGTCGGCCACACCCGGGAACTGGGAGCGCACCCACTCGACCAAGGTGGTCGAGCAGATCGTGCGTCCCACGGGGATCATCGACCCGCCCGTGGACGTGCGCGAGACCAAGAACCAGATCGACGACCTGATGAACGAGATCCGCGCCACCACCGAGGCGGGCGAGCGCACGCTGGTCACGACCCTCACCAAGAAGATGTCCGAGGACCTCACCGACTACCTCATGGAGTACGGCGTGCGCGTGCGCTACCTGCACTCCGAGGTGGACACCCTCGAGCGGATCCAGATCATCCGCGAGCTGCGGCTGGGCGAGTTCGACGTGCTGGTGGGCGTGAACCTGCTGCGGGAGGGGCTCGACCTGCCCGAGGTCTCACTGGTCGCCATTCTCGACGCCGACAAGGAGGGCTTCCTGCGCGGAGAGGTCTCGCTCATCCAGACCATCGGGCGCGCCGCCCGCAACGTGCGTGGCAAGGTGATCATGTACGCCGACAAGGAAACCGCGGCCATGCGCACCGCAATCAGCGAGACCGAGCGCCGCAGCAAGATCCAACGGGCTTACAACGAGGAGCACGGGATCACGCCCGAGACGATCCAGAAGGGCGTGTCGGACATCGCCGACTTCTTGGCGATGGAGTCCAAGGTCCCGGGCGGGCGCAGCCGGCGCCGCCGCACCGAGGAGGGCATGACGGCCGAGGAGATCTCCCGCACGATGGTGGAGCTGGAGGAGGAGATGCTGGCGGCCGCCGAGGACCTGCGCTTCGAGTACGCGGCCAAGCTGCGCGACGAGATCAAGTCGCTGAGGCGCGAAGTGGACGAGATCGAGGCCGAAGCCCAGGCATAGACGGCCCCGGGCCGCAAAAGTCCCTGCACCGGCGGGTTTAGGCCGCCTCATCTGGGCTACTCTGCCCGCACACTGCACGGCTCACGGAAAGAGGGACGAGTTGGAGCTTGACCGCAACGCAATCGAGCGCAGCGACTTCGCGCAGGCGCGCCGGGGATACGACCCGGATGAGGTCGACGCCCACCTCTCGAAGGTGGCCGCCGCCTACGAGCAGCTGGAGGCCAAGCCCGCCGCGGCGTCCGCCACGATGGCCAGCACGGCGGCAGACCAGGTGCGCACGATCGTCGAGGCGGCCGAGCGGACTGCGGTCGAGATCGAGTCCGGCGCCCGCACAGAGGCCGAACGTGTGACGGGCGAGGCCCAGCGCCAAGCCGAGCAGGAGCGCGTGCAGGCCCGCAACGACGCCGCGCAGGCGCGTGACCGCGCCGAGTCCGACGCCGAGGCCCACGTGGCCTCCGTCCGGGACGCCACCGCGGAGCTGCGCAGCCGTGCCGAGGCCATGCAGGCCGACCTCAACGGCATGGTCGAGAAGCTGCGCGAGTCGATCGACGCGATCGTCGATAGCGCGCGGTCGAACGCCAGCTCGCTCGACAGCGAGCTGCAGGCCGCCCAGTCCGGCCAGGCCCACGAGGACGAGCCGGAGGGAGAAACCGACGAGTCCGACGCCCTCGTGGCTGACGCCCTCGAGGCCCCGCCCGAACCGGCCACCGCCTACGACGAGGAGCTGCTCGACGAGCCCGTGGCCGAGGCGGCTGAGGAGCCGGAGGCTGACCCCCAGCTCACCCCCGAGCCCGAGCCGCTCGTGCGCGAGCCCGTCGCGAGCCCGGAGCCCGAGCTCGCACCCGCCACTCCCCCCACAGGCGGCGGAGGCGACGGCGCGGAGGGCGCCCGCCTGATCGCGCTGAACATGGCCCTGAACGGCACGCCGCGCGAGGAGACGTCGCGCTACCTCGAGGAGAACTTCGACCTCGAGAACCGCGAGACCATTCTGGACGAGGTGTATTCGCGGGTAGGCGGCTAAGCCGCTCAGCTAGCGTCGGGGGCAGAAATGCCCGAGTTCATCTTCACCATGCACCGCCTCACGCGGGTGCACCCTCCTGACAAGGAGGTGCTCAAGGACATCACGCTTGCGTTCTACCCGGGCGCCAAGATCGGTGTGCTGGGGCCCAACGGGTCCGGCAAGTCGACTCTCCTGCGGGTGATGGCCGGCGTGGACACCGAGTTCCGTGGCGACGCCCAGCTGGCCGCCGGATCCACCGTGGGCCTGCTGGAGCAGGAGCCCACGCTTGACGAGGCCAAGGACGTGCGCGGCAATGTGGAGGACGGCGTGCGCCCGTTGCGCGACATGCTCGACCGCTTCAACGAGCTCGCGGCCAATTACTCCGACGAGACCGCCGATGAGTTCGCCGCCCTCCAGGAGAAGATCGACGCCGCCGACGCCTGGAACCTCGACACGCTGCTCGACACCGCGATGGACGCGCTGCGCCTGCCGCCGTCCGACGCCGAGGTGACCAAGCTCTCCGGCGGTGAGCGCCGCCGCGTGGCGCTGTGCCGCCTGCTGCTGGCCCAGCCCGACCTGCTGCTGCTCGACGAGCCCACCAACCACCTCGACGCCGAGTCGGTGGCCTGGCTGGAGCGCCACCTGCACGACTACCCGGGCACGATCGTGGCGGTGACGCACGACCGCTACTTCCTGGACAACGTGGCGGGCTGGATCCTCGAGCTGGACCGCGGCCGCGGCATCCCCTTCCAGGGCAACTACTCGTCCTGGCTGGAGCAGAAGCAGGCGCGGCTCGCCCAGGAGGAAAAGCAGGAGTCCGCGCGCCAGCGTACGCTGGCGCGTGAGCTGGAGTGGGTGCGCATGAACGCCTCGGCGCGCCTGACCAAGAGCAAGGCACGCCTGGCCCGCTACGACGCGCTGCTGGCCGAGGAGCGCAACGTCAAGCTCGACAACGTGGAGATCCACATTCCCGCCGGCCCCCGCCTGGGCGACGTGGTGGTGGAGGCCGAGGGCGTCAGCAAGGCCTACGGAGACCGCCTGCTGTTCGAGGACCTGTCCTTCAAGCTGCCGCCTGCGGGGATCGTGGGGGTGATCGGCGGCAACGGCGCCGGCAAGACCACGCTGCTGCGGATGATCACCGGCTCCGAGCAGCCCGACTCGGGCACGCTGCGGGTGGGGGAGACGGTGGAGCTGTCCTACGTGGACCAGTCCCGCGACTCCCTCGACGGCTCGAAGAACGTCTGGGAGGAGATCTCCGGCGGCGCCGACCAGCTCAAGGTGGGCGAGCACACGATGAGCTCGCGCGCCTACGTGTCGAGCTTCAACTTCAAGGGCTCGGACCAGCAGAAGGCCGTGGCCAAGCTCTCGGGCGGAGAGCGCAACCGCCTGCACATGGCCAAGCTGCTGCGCACCGCCGGCAACCTCCTGCTGCTCGACGAGCCGTCCAACGACCTCGACGTGGACACCCTGCGCGCGCTCGAGGAGGCGCTGCTCTCGTTCCCGGGCTGCGCGATGATCGTGTCACACGATCGCTGGTTCCTGGACCGCGTGGCCACCCACGTGCTCGCCTTCGAGGGCGACTCCAAGGTGAACTGGTTCGAGGGCAACTTCGAGGCCTACGAGGCCTGGCGCCACGAGCAGCTGGGCGAGGAAGCCGACCGCCCCCACCGGATGACCTACAAGAAGCTCGTCCGGTCCTGAAGCTCGTCCGGTCCTAGATGCAGACCGACGAGCGGATGGCGCACACCACGGGCGACCCGCCACCGCCGCCGGTACCGCCCGAGGCGTTTCTCGGAAGCCGGCCACAGTAGATCTTGCCGGTGCGCCGCGCACGCAGCTTCCCGGCCCGGCTGACCACCACCTTTTGGATGCAGCCCCCGCCGTTCGCGTAGGCCACACCGCCCCAGCAGGCCACCTTGCGCGCGCTGCGGCGGTGGCAGGCTCCCGCGAACCAGAACACGCCCTCGGTCTGGATGGCGGCCCGCTTCGCCACCTTGCCGGCCTGTTTGAGCGCCGTCCGCTTGGAGAGCGGGCGGGCGGCGGCCGTGTCGACGGCCACCCCGAGCACGAGGGTCGCCGCCAGGACGATCAGTAACGAGCGCCGAAGCACCGCGCAACCCTACCCGCTCTTCGGTCGGTCAGACGCCCAGCTCCTCGGAGGCCATGCGGGCTCCCTCGACGCGGTTCGCGATCTTCCGCATGGCGATGTCCCGGGCGAAGTCCGGGGAGCCGTGGGCCGGCTTGAGGTCACGGCTGAACGGCGAGAAGCCGCAGTCGTCGGTGGCTCCGAGCCGCTCGACGGGGATGTACTTGGCCGCCGTCACGAGGCGGTCCTTGACCTCCTCCGCGCTCTCGACCTCGGGGTTCAGCGGGTTGATCACCCCGATGAAGCAGACCTGCGGTACGCCGTTGGCGTCGTCGCGGCTGTTCTCACCGACGAGCTTGTAGACGGTCTCCCTGTCCTCCTCGCTCGCGCACTGGATGAGGAAGTAGCCCGCGTTGAGGTCGAACATGTGGTTGAGCAGCTTCTCGTACGGCACCTCCTTGGAGTGCACCGAGTCGTTGTCGCCGCCGGGGCAAGTGTGGATGCCGATGTTCTTGCGCTGCTGGGGCGAGAAGCGGTCGAGCACCCGGTTGTTGAGGTCGATGAACTCCTGCAGCATGTCCTTGCCGGTCCACGGGTTGCGGGAGTCGTTCTTGTTCGCCAGCCGGCCTTCGGTGAAGTCGATCGACACGCGCTCGGCGCCCGCGTCGAAGCACTGGCGGATGTCCTTCTCCACCTCGTCGCAGACGTCGTCGAGGAACTGCTCGCGGGGATACCCGTCGACCTCCTCATCGAGCGGGTAGAGCAGCATCATCATCGACGGGGAGATGACCGCCTGCTTCACGGGCTTGGTGGCGATCTCCTGGTTCTTCTGCACGAACTCCGAGGCGAACGTCTTGTACCGGAAAGGACCGCCGGTCAGACGTGGGAGCTGGCGGTGGTGGCCGTCGTCGAAGATGGCGAAGAACTGGCCGTCTCCGGCGAGGTTGTCGGCCAGGCCGGTGCCCGCCAGGGTGTCGGTGATGGGGTAGGTGGCGAAGCTGGACTCGCGCTGCTCGCCGTCGGTCACGTAGGTCTCGCCGGTCTGCTCCAGGCGCTTGATCGAGTCCTCCGCGGCCTCGTCCTGCTTGGCCTGAAGCTCCTCGAAGGTGATCTTGCCCTGGTCGAGGTCCTCGTAGGCCTCTTGGAGCTCCAGCGGCCGGGGCAGGGACCCGACGAGTTCGGTGGGGATAGGCATATCTGTCTCTCTCCTCTGCTTGCAGGACACGGCCAGCGACGGCAGACCCTACCCGGGACGGGAGCTGCTGGGCTTGTTAGCGCAGGTAGAGTCGCCCTGCGATGAGCGTCGACGGCAGCGGCGAGGGGGAGCGCCCGCCCAGGTCGCGCTCGCCCGCAGCCCGCTTGCTCGGCGCGGGCGCCCGCGGCGCCGAGCGGCTGGCGGGCGCCACCGGCGTGGACAGGGCGATCGAGGACGCCGCCGAGGAAGCGATCGTCCGTGCGCTGCGCAGCCCCGCGGTCGAGCGAGCGATCGTGCGCGTGATCGTCGAGCAGAACGCCGTCCAGAGCGCGCTCGAGCAGGCGCTCGCCAGCGAAGAGGTGGCACAGGCGATCGTCAATGCGCTGGACACCGAGGTGGCCGATCGCGTGTGGGCGGAGGTCCTGGCCGGCCCCAAGGCGCAGATGCTGGTGGAGCGGATCGCCGAGGCGCCCGAGGTGCGGGCTGCCATCGCCCAGCAGGGCGTGGGGCTGGTCACCGACGTGGGGCAGCGCCTGACCACGATCACCGAGGCGCTCGACGACGCCGCCGAGAAGCTCATCCACCGGCTCCTCAACAGGCCAGGCCACGAGGCCGAGACCAACCAGGCCGGCCTGGTCACCCGGGCGGTGGCCGCGGCGATCGACATCGGGCTGATCAGCCTCGCTCTCTCGATCGGCTCCGGCCTACTTGCCTCGGTGATCCCTGCGGCCACCGGAAGCGACGGGCTCTCGATCTGGGCGGTCTTCGGCTTCGGCGCCCTCGGCTTCGTGATCGGCGGCTCGTTGTTCGCCACGTTCTGGGCGCTGGTCGGCCAGACGCCGGGGATGCGTCTGCTGAGCATCCACCTGGACTTTGACGGGTCGCGCGAGATCGGCCTGCGGCGTGCGGTGAAGCGGCTGTTCGCCATCCCGCTGGCGCTGCTGCCCGCGGGCCTGGGCTTCCTGGCCATCCTGCTGTCGCCCGAGCGGCGCGGCTGGCACGACCGCATCGCCGGTACCACGGTGCTCTATGACGAGGAGGCCAAGATCGCCCCCTGGTCCACGCTCAATCGCTGAAGTGCTTCGCCGCGATCTGCTCCATCGTGCCCTTGGTGCGATGGGTCGTCTGACCCAGCACGGCCCCGATCGCCTTCCAGTCCAGCTCTGAGTCCTGCGTCCCGCCTCCGGGCAACCAGTAGAGCTCGCGCGCCCCGAACGCCAGCCGGTCGTCGTCCGTGGCGTGTGCCAGCACCTCCTTGCGTGCCTTGGCGCTCGGCTTGGAGCCCAGCATCGCCACCTGGAGCTTCCCCTTGGGCTTCTCGAGCAGGGACGGATCGAAGGGCTCGTGCTCGGCGATCGCCAGTGTTTCCTTCGCTGAGCGCAAGAACACCGCGACCTCGTAGCCCAGCGCCTTCTCGAGCCCGCTCTCGATCCTCCGGGCCAGCTTGTCCTCGGACCCCGCGTCGGCGTCGAACATCACGTTGCCGCTGGCGCGGAACGCGCTCACCTCGGTGCAGCCGAGCTCCTCGAACACCGCGCAGAGCTCGGGGGCCTTCACCCGGTGTCCGCCGACGTTGATCCCGCGCAGGAACGCCGCGTAGTCGCGCACGGCCGCGAACGCTACCGGCCCGCCGCGGCCACGCGCGCTACGTTGGACCCGCATAGCGGGCTTAACGTCACTCGCGTGCCGGGGTCGGCTGGGAATCCGTGAGCGAACACCCGTTCCCATCCCCGGCGCCGCGTAGACTGAATGAAGTGACGCCTCGTGCCCCCTCCGCCGCCGGGGGCCCGAACGACGAGATCGTCGTTTCGGGCGCCCGTGAGCACAACCTCAAGGACCTCCACATCGCCATGCCGCGCGATGCGCTGGTGGTCATCACCGGCCTGTCGGGGTCCGGCAAGTCCAGCCTTGCCTTCGACACGATCTACGCCGAGGGTCAGCGCCGCTACGTCGAGTCCCTGAGCGCCTACGCCCGCCAGTTCCTGGGGCAGATGGACAAGCCCGACGTGGACTCGATCGAGGGCCTGTCCCCGGCGATCTCGATCGACCAGAAGACCACCAGTCGCAACCCGCGCTCCACGGTGGGCACGGTCACCGAGATCTACGACTACCTGCGCCTGCTGTGGGCCCGGATCGGGCACCCCCACTGCTACAACTGCGGTCAGCCGATCGCCGCCCAGTCCGCCGAGCAGATCGTGGACCAGGTGATGATGCGCCCGGAGGGCTCGAAGTTCATGGTGCTCGCGCCGGTCATCCGCGGGCGCAAGGGCGAGTACGGCAAGCTGTTCGACGAACTGCGCGCCGAGGGCTTCACGCGCGTGCATGTGGACGGCGAGCTGCGCCGGCTCGAGGAGGACATCGTGCTCGACAAGAAGTTCAAGCACGACATCTCGGTGGTGATCGACCGCCTGGTGATGCGCCCGGACCTGCGCAAGCGGCTGGCCGACTCGGTCGAGACGGCCGTCGCGCGCGCCGACGGCCTGGTGGACGTCCAGGACGTGGAGACGGGCGACACGGTCACCTTCTCCGAGCAGTTCGCCTGCCTGAACTGCGGCACCTCCATGCCCGAGCTGGAGCCGCGGATGTTCTCCTTCAACTCCCCCCACGGCGCCTGCCCGCGCTGCACCGGCCTCGGCTCGCAGATGGAGATCGACCCCGAACTGATCGTGCCCGACCCGTCGCTCTCGCTGGGAGAGGGGGCGATCCTGCCGTGGTCCACCAGCGCCTCGAACTACTACGAGCAGATGACCCAGGCGATCGCCGAGAAGTGGGAGATCGACATGGAGACGCCCTGGGAGGATCTCTCCGAGGACGTGCGCGACACCTTCCTGTACGGCACCAACGGCGAGAAGATCTACGTCTCTTATCGCAACCGCTACGGACGCAGGCGGTCTTACATGACGCGCTTCGAGGGCATCGTGCGCAACCTCGAGCGGCGCTACCGCGAGACCGACTCCGACTACTCCCGCGAGAAGATCGAGGAGTACATGTCGGTGCGCCCGTGCCCTGAGTGCAAGGGCGCGCGGCTGCGGCCCGAGAGCCGCGCCGTGCTCGTGGGCGGCCTGGGGCTGCACGAGCTCACGGCCAAGTCGGCCCGGCGCACGATCGAGTGGTTCGACCAGCTCGACCTCACCGACACCGAGCGCGCGATCGCGCGGCTGGTGCTGCGCGAGATCGAGGAGCGGCTGCGCTTCCTCGACAACGTGGGGGTGGGCTACCTCTCGCTGGAGCGCGCAGCCTCCACGCTGTCCGGCGGAGAGGCGCAGCGGATCCGGCTGGCCACCCAGATCGGGTCCAGCCTCGTCGGCGTGCTCTACATCCTCGACGAGCCCTCGATCGGGCTGCACCAGCGCGACAACGAGCGCCTGATCGCCACCCTGAAGCGCCTCCGCGACCTCGGCAACACGGTGATCGTGGTCGAGCACGACGAGGGCACCATGCGCGCGGCCGACCACCTGATCGACCTCGGCCCCGGCGCCGGCGAGCACGGGGGAGAGCTCGTGGCGCAGGGCACCCCCGAGGAGGTCATGGAGGTGGAGGGCTCGGCCACCGGACAGTTCCTGTCGGGCGAGCGCGAGATCCCCATGCCCAAGCGCCGGCGGCGGCCGAGCGGCTATCTGGAGATCGAGGGCGCCTCGCAGCACAACCTGCGCAACGTGAACGCCAAGATCCCCCTGGGCACCTTCTGCGCCGTCACCGGGGTGTCGGGCTCGGGCAAGTCCACGCTGGTGAACGAGGTGCTGCACAAGGCGGTGGCCAACCGCCTGCACCGGGCAAAGCAGCGCCCTGGCGCCCACAGGCGGATCAGCGGCCTCGACCAGATCGACAAGATCATCAATATCGACCAGTCGCCGATCGGGCGCACGCCGCGGTCCAACCCCGCCACCTACATCGGGTTGTTCGACCAGGTCCGCGACCTGTTCTCGCGCACGCAGGAGTCACGCGCCCGTGGCTACAAGCCGGGCCGGTTCTCCTTCAACGTGAAGGGCGGGCGCTGCGAGGTCTGCCGCGGCGACGGCCAGATCAAGATCGAGATGCACTTCCTGCCCGACGTGTACGTGCCGTGCGAGCAGTGCCACCGCAAGCGCTACAACCGCGAGACGCTGGAGGTGCGCTTCAAGGGCCGCACGATCGCCGACGTGCTGGACATGACCGTGGAGGAGGCGCTGGACTTCTTCCAGCACATCCCGAAGATCAAGCGCAAGCTGCAGGCGCTGCACGACGTGGGGCTGGACTACATCCGCCTCGGCCAGCCGGCCACGACGCTCTCCGGCGGCGAAGCGCAGCGCGTGAAGCTGGCCTCGGAGCTGTCCAAGGTGGCCACCGGCAGGACGCTGTACATCCTCGACGAGCCCACCACCGGCCTGCACTTCGCCGATGTCCAGCGGCTGCTGGAGATGCTCTCGCGGCTGGTGGACCAGGGCAACACCGTCGTGGTGATCGAGCACAACCTCGACGTGATCAAGACCGCCGACCGCATCATCGACCTCGGGCCCGAGGGCGGGGAGGAAGGCGGTCGGATCATGGCCACCGGCACCCCCGAGCAGGTGGCCGCCAAGGAGGGCTCATACACGGGTCGCTTCCTGGCCGAGATCGTGAAGCCGGCGGGCAGTGGCGCCAAGAGGCCGCGGCAGCGCCCGAAGGTAGCCGCCGCGGCCTGACCGCTGGCGCGCTCGGCACGGTCGGTGTGCTCACCCGTTCGAGAGGATTCGCGTGTTCCGGTCAACGCTCGCGCTGTTCGTAGGGCTGATGGCGCTGGTCATCGCCTGTCCCGCGACCGCTGACGCCGCCGTGAACTTTCAGGTGAGGGGTCAGTGGACGTGCAAGGACGGCTCCACCGTGGCTCCGATCGCCGGCGCGCGAATCGAGCTGTGGCGACATCGCTCGTACTTCCCCGACCAGAAGATCACCCGGCGCTACACGGGCAGCGATGGCTCATACGACATCAACGTCAACGCCAGCGACAACTTCACCCTCTACATCAAGCTGCTGCTCAGGGACGACCGCGGGGTGGAGTTGGAGAACTGGTACTCACCCTTCACCTGGGAGACCGAGACGAGCAAGCGTAGGAGTCGCGCCGGTGTCGTGGACCTTGGCACTTGGCAGGTGTCCAGGGGCGGGGCCGGCTCACCCAAGTGCGCCATCTGGCAGGGGGCCCACAACGCCTATGGCGACTACCGAACCGTGGTGGGCGCCGCGCCGCCCATGGCCAACTACAGGATCGACGCGGACTTCCCCTGTTGCGGCACGCCATTCACCACCCGCGACACCACGCGCTGGCCTTCCGGGTACCCGGTTGGGGCCGGCTATTCAGTGAGCTCCCACGAGTTCGCCCACGCGTTCCGTCACACCTTCGACGGAAGCTTCGCCCACTTCTCGTTCGATGTGGCGCGGTTCCAATACCCGCAGAACCACACCCCGTGCAAGCTGACCAATGAGGGATTCGCGTTCAACGAGGGCTGGGCCGAGTACTGGGCGAACACGCCTGACGACTGCGGCGATGGCACGAACTACAGCCAGGAGGGCAACGTCGCCGCCGCGCTGACCGGCTTGGAGAGGTGCACCGACCGCGCGTCGATGGTCCGCGTGCTCAGGCAGCACCCCGGTGACATCCACAGCTACCCCGAGTTTCGGTCCCGCTTCTTCCAGACCTTTGGCCAGATGGCCTGCTCTCCGGTCCCGGCCACCGCCCCCGGGGCCACGAGTCCCATCCTTACCCGGCGCCTGCTCGTGGCGGACCTCCGAAACCAGATCGCAGCCCAGCGCAAGCTCACGGCGAGCTTGTCTCGTCAGGGAAGGCGCGCGGACAGGCGCGCACAGGCTGTGGGGCCATGCTCGGCCGGCGGCTGCCAGCCCGCAATGGAGAAGCTGATCGCACCCTCGGCGCTGGACGCCCAGGCTGCCCAGGCCAAGCTCGTGCTCAAGCGCCTCAATACCGGGCTGGCGGTTGCGCGCAAGGCCAACCTCGGCGCGGACTTCTCCAAGTCCAAGCTCGTGAACCGGCTTCCCGCCGGTCGTCGCGCCTTCTCGCGCGCCAGCCTGAGCATCCTCATTGGGGGCCTCAGAGAGGGCATCCGAGACATCAAGACCGAACCCGGTCTCAAGGCGGAAGGCTCCACGAACTTCTTCCGGACGCTGGAAAGCCGGCTCTCGACCTTGACGCGGGCACGCAAGCGCGGGCGGGGGGTACCGGCCGGTCTGCAGTCCTTGTTCGCGCCACCCATCGCGCTCGTGGACGTCACGAAGAAAGTGAAGGCGGTACCGATCACCGCACCGGCGCCCACTCCGGTCCCGGATGCCGACACGACCCTGTCCCAGTCCTGTCCCGAGATGGTGAACACCAATGCCGGACCGCCCTTCACCGTGAGCGGGCAGCTGAAGCCGGCACCGGCAGCGGCGTCCATCCGATTGGTCTACACCCGCCCTGACGCCACCTCGTTCACGCGGTCCACGACGGTCGATGCGAACGGCAACTGGAGCCACACGATCGATCCGGAGCAGGAGGACGGCGGCGGAACCACGTTCGGTGCTTGGGGGGTGCAGTCCAACTTCGATGGCAGCGCCAGGTTCAGGCCATCGCAGTCGAGCACATGCACCGTCGTAGTGAACGACTGACCTGAACCCCTCAGCCTGCACGCCGCGCGATCAGCGCGTCGGCTCGCCGTACAAGCCCGTCCGGCACGAGCCGCGAGAGCTTGCCGCGGTTGTCGGCCACCAGCGCGTATCCCCGCTCCGTCGCGCCCGAGAGCTTCTCGGCCAGCGCCGCGAGCGGAGCGCCTCCCGGCAGCTCGCGCAGCACCACCGGCGCGGCGGCCCCGGCCGTATGCGGGATCCCGCTCTCCTGGATCACCCGCACGGCTTCCAAGCGCTGCTCCGGCGTCAGCTCGGGTAGCAGCCGCTCGCCCTCTTCGCTCTGCAGCGCCACCGGGCGCAGGCGCCGGTGGCGGTCCCACCACAGCAGCAGGCCCATGGTCGTCCGGCAGAAGCCGCAGTCGGAGTCATAGAGCAGCGTCGTCGCCACGCCTCTGACGCTAGCGGCCCACCGACTCCGCGGCTCTGGTTAGCTCTGGCGATCGACGACTCCCTCGCCAAGGCCCGCCTGTGGTGGCAGAAGTGGCGCTTCTACGAGCGCAACTCGCTGCCGTGGAACCGCCTGGCGCTGCATCGGGAGATGGCCCGCCGGGGTGCGTTCGCGCGCTGGCCGCTCCAGGGCAACGCGCTGGAGGCGCTCCGGGAGGGCCGGCTGGAGGTGGGGGAGGGAACGCTGTTCGAGCCGAACGTATGGCTCACGCTTCCCGGCGACGCCCGCGTCCGTATCGGCGCCGGCTCGTTCCTGAACATCGGCGTGATGGTGGCCGCCCACGAGCTGGTGGAGATCGGTGACCACTGCATGTTCGCCAACGGCTGCTTCGTGACCGACGCGGCGCACCGCTTCGACGACCCCGACCAGCCGGTCACCTGGCAGGGCTTCACTTCCAAGGGCCCTACGCGCGTGGGCGACAACGTCTGGTGCGGGGCCAACGTGGTGATCACCAGCGGCGTGACCGTCGGCGAGCGCTGCGTGATCGGCGCCAACAGCGTGGTCACGCAGGATCTGCCGGCGCGCTCGATCTGTGCGGGCGCGCCGGCCAAGGTCCTGCGGGCGATCAGCTACGAGGGCAGCTGACCAACGCCCCCTGGGCTAGCAGGTGACGATGAGGTGGAACGAGCTGTTTTGCACCTGGTTGTTGGCGGCGTTGGCGGTGCGCACGTCCACGCTGTTGGGGTTGACCGGGTTGCTGGCAACCGAGGCCGTCCCGCTGCCGGTGCCGGCGGTGCCCTCGTCCCCCACCGTTGCGACGTAGAAGCAGCCGCGCACGTCACGGTTGAACGTGACCGTGTAGCGACCCTCGCCCGTGCGCAGCCCCGTGTTGGTCCCGCGCCCGCGCACGATCACGCCGGCGGGGCTCACGACCGCCGCGTTCTCCACTCCCGCGGCGAACGGCACGGTGCCCAGGGTGGACTCCTTGATGGCGCCCCCGCCCAGACCGTCGCGCTTGACCTCCTGGGCCCTGATCGTGCCGTTGCGGACGTCCCTGTTGGTCACGGAGTTGTTCTTGATCTCGCGACCGTTGATCGAGCCGGTGGCCACGCCGTACGACACGCCGCCCATAGAGATGAAGAGCGCGATCAGCGAGAGCACGAGTGCCGGCGACGGCCGGCGACGGATGAAGCGCTTCATGTGGGGCTGCCTCCTTGTAAGGGGTTCTGGGCCTAGAACACCCTTACGGGATGCAGTTGCGGTTCTCCTTCAGCGTGAATCGGCGCTCTCAGCGGCCTCCAGCAGCCCCCGCAGGCGCTCGCGCTCGTCCGGCGCCATCGTGTAGCCGTGCTCGGGCGCCGGGTAGCGCCGCGCGCGCACGTCCTCGGCGAACGCCTGCACGCCGGCCACCATCTGCTCGCGCACGTCGGCGTAGCGCTTCACGAACCGCGCGGCGTGGCCCTCGTAGATGCCCAGCAGGTCGTGGAAGACGAGCACCTGGCCGTCGGTGGCCGGGCCGGCGCCGATGCCGATCACCGGGATCCCCAGCCTCGGCATCAACAGGTCGGTGAGGTCGGAGGGGATGGCCTCGAACACGATCGAGAAGCAGCCCGCCTCCTGTAGCGCGATGGCGTCTCGCGCCACCTCCAGCGCGCGCTCGGCAGTGCGGCCCTGCGAGCGGTAGCCGCCGAGGGCGGTTGCGGTCTGGGGGGTGAGTCCCACGTGGCCCATCACCGGGATGCCGGCGGCCACGATCGCCGCCGCGCGGTCCACCGAGCTGCCGCCGCGCTCCAGCTTCACCGCGTCGCAGCCGGCCTCCTTCACGAACCGTTGGGCGGTGGCCACGGCCTGCTCGTCGGACACCTCGTACGAGCCGAACGGCAGGTCGCCCACCAGGAGCGGGGTCTCCAGGCCCCGGCGCACGGCCGCGGCCAGCATCAGCATCTCCTCCACCGACACGGGCACCGTGCTCGGATATCCGAGCACGGTCATGGCGGCCGAGTCGCCCACCAGCACCACGTCCACGCCGGCGGCTTCGGCCACGCGGGCGCTCGGGTGGTCGTAGGCAGTGACCATCGCGATCGGCTCGCCCAGCGCCTTCTTCTCGCCGAGGCTGGAGAGCGTGACCGGCTTGCCCTTGGCGGGCGGGGCGGTTGCGATCTTCGGGCGCGCGCTCATGCCAGCAGCTCCGCGACCGCGTCGTCCACCGTGACGATCTCGTTGCGGGCATTCACATGAACGACTCGGGGCTCGTATGCCCCGAGCTCAGCCTCCTCGTATTCGCCGTAGGAGACCACGATCACCTTGTCCCCCGTGTGCACCAGGCGGGCGGCGGCGCCGTTCACCTGCATGTCGCCGGAGCCGCGGGCGCCGGCGATCGTGTAGGTCTCGAAGCGCGCGCCGTTGTCGATGTCGAGCACGTGCACCAGCTCGTGCTCGCGGATGTCGGCGGCCTCCAGCAGATCGGCGTCGACCGTGATCGAGCCGACATAGTTCAGATCGCTGCCGGTGAGGGTCGCCCGGTGGATCTTTGACTTGAGCATGGTTCGTCTCATTGGGTCCCTCCAAGGACCGTGTTGTCGATTAGGCGGGCGCGGCCCACCTGGGCGGCGACCGCGAGCAGAGTCGAGCCGTTCACGCGCTCGACGGGCGAAAGGTCTGTGGTGGAGCGCAGCTCCAGGTACTCCGGCTCGATGCCCGCGCCATCCAGCTGAGCGCGGGCGGCCGCGAGCACGTCCCCGGCGTCGAGCGTGCCGGCCGCAACGGCGCCGCCGGCTGCCTCCAGCGCCCGGCTCAAAGCCGCGGCGCGCTCGCGCTCTTCCGGGGACAGATAGGCATTGCGCGAGCTGAGGGCCAGTCCGTCCTCCTCGCGCACGGTGGGGCACACGTCCACCCGGACCGGGATATCGAGGTCGCGAACCAGCCGGCGGATCACCAGCGCCTGCTGGGCGTCCTTCTGGCCGAAGTAGACGGCCGTGGGCTGGCCCATGTTCAGGAGCTTGGTCACCACCGTGGTCACACCCGCGAAGTGCTCGCGGCCGCGTCGGTCCGGGTGGCCGCAGAGCACGTCGGTGAGCCCCTGCACCTCCACCGTGGTGGCGAACCCGTCGGGGTAGACCTCCTCGGCCGGCGGGACGAACAGCACGTTCGTGCCTTCGGCCTCGGCGAGGGACGCGTCGCGGGCCTCGTCGCGCGGGTAGGCGTCGAGATCCTCGCCGGCGCCGAACTGGGCGGGGTTCACGAACAGCGACACCACCACCAGGTCGCACTCCTCGCGTGCCCTGCGCATCAGCGACAGGTGGCCCTCGTGAAACGAGCCCATGGTGGGCACCAAGCCGATGGACAGGCCGCCCTTGCGGGGCTGGTCCAGCTCGGCGCGCAGCTCGGCCACGGCGCGCACGGTCTTCACAGCAACGCCTCCCGACCCGCCACCGAGCGCGTGCGCTCAGCGAGGGCGTCGAACAGCTTGAGCAGGTGCGGGGCGCGCTCCTCGAGCGCCCGCCGCTGGCGCTCCACCGTGGCCTCGTCGCCTCGGGCGACCGGCCCGGTGAGTGCGCGCTCGGGTCCCTGGGCCGCCCAGTTGTCCACGGTGGCGCGCACCAGGGGCGCCAGCAGCTCGCGCGCTTCGGCGGGCTCCAGGCCGGCGGCCGCCGCTGCGTCCTCCGCGGCGGCCTGCAGGGTCACGAGGAAGTTGGAGGCGATCGAGGCGGCGGCGTGGTAGGCGGCGCGGTCGGCGTCGGCGATGGGGAAGGGGCGCATCCCGAGGGACTGCGCAAGCCCGGTCGCCAGCGCGAGCGCCCCGTCCGTCTCGCCGGCCACGGCGCAGCCGGCGCCTCTGAAGCGCTCCGGGCCGTCCCCGCCCGCGAAGGTCTGGAGCGGGTGCAGCCCGAAGGCGGCGGCGCCGGCGGGCGCCAGGGCGTCGAGTGGGGTTGCGCCGCTGGTATGACCCACGAACGGGGCCGTCCCGGCGGCAGCCGCTGCAGCCGCTGGAATCTCGGCGTCCGGCACGCACAGGAGCACCGCCTCGACGGGGGCGGCGGGGCGCTCGGAGCGCCCCAGCGGGCCCTGGACATCCGCGCCCGATGCGGCCAGTGCCGGTACGAGCGCGGTTCCGAGGCGACCGCGGCCCACCACGGCGAGCCGCGGGGCGCCGTCGTCGGCCATGCGATCGGGCAGGGGGGTAGGGGCGGTCTGTTCCATCTTCCCGTTCCGGGTCCCAACGGCGGGATACCGGTCGGCGTTGGTCTGTAGCCGGTCCGCTCCCCGGGGCGGGTAGCGGCCGACGCACACAAGGATACCGCTAGGTCGGCGTTTTCTTACGCCGCACGCCGCAATTCGCGCTCCGAGCGACCTTAGGCTGTCGCGGATGTCCCGTCCCGCCGCCGAGCGACGCGAGGAGCTGGTCGAGCTCTACAAGGAGGCGCGCGCCTGCACGCGCTGCCCGCTGCACGAGACGCGGACCCAGGTGGTGTTCGGCAACGGCAACGCGGACGCC
>Ga0209587_1000024_pt1 | contig 71340 bp, 70 predicted proteins | sample NGEPerD_2_FD_184512 | JGI IMG/M metagenome (GOLD analysis project Ga0209587, IMG submission 184512) | Arctic peat soil microbial communities from the Barrow Environmental Observatory site, Barrow, Alaska, USA - NGEE PermafrostL1-D... | ecosystem: Environmental > Terrestrial > Soil > Wetlands >...
CTTCTTGAACAGGCGGCTGTCACTGATCCGACTACCATGGACGATATATTCCATGGTTATGACTGGAGTTGAAATTTTCAGCTTGAGGAGGAGCTAAGGGGATACCCCCTTTTTGGATTTCTATCAGACCTTTTGCAATCGATAATCCTAAACCGCTACTTTGACTGCCTCTTGATTCATCTCCCCTTTTAAACCGCTCCATTAACTCATCTGAGGAGATATTTAGTTCATGTGCGGAGATGTTTTTAATAATTAGTATTACCTCGGCGCCCGAAGAAAGGATATCTATATAGACCCTTGAGCCTTCAAGTGCATATTTAAATATCATCTAGTTCACCTAAACCCTGGGTTATTAGAGCTACAATATCAATCTTGTCAAAGTTTACAGGCATATTCCCACTAGATGCTTTAGTCGCTTCGAACAAATCCTCTGTCAATACTTTCAACCGCTGCGATTTCTGATCGATTATTTCTAGATATTGATCTATCTTAACCTGATCCCTTTCACTCTTCAATAAATCAACATAGGTGATAATAGAGGTTAATGGAGTTCTGATATCGTGAGACACATTCGTTATTAACTCAGACTTTAACCGTTTGTAAGCAATTAACTCTGAAGAAATGTAATACGAACACAAATAAATAGGAAGATTCTTTTCGCGCGGACTGAAGTCTCGTCGCTAAAGAATCTTCCTATTTGTATCTACGTAAGCGTAAAATTAATGATTGCCTCTAGCTTTTCCACTAGTGGAATATCTGCCGGGGCAAAGTCATATAAGTCTAATTCTTGGCGATTAACCCAAGCAATCTGGCTGTGGACGTTTAACATGAAGTCCCCTGAAATCCACTTGCACCAAAACGCCATCAGTTTGATGGTTCCGCTATGATAAGTATAGATACTTTCACCGAAGAAATCCGAAACTTCTATCTCAACATCAAGTTCTTCTCTTATTTCTCGTTTTAAGCATTCCCGAGGAGTTTCTCCAGGTTCGGTTTTACCACCTGGAAACTCCCATTTCCCTGCTAAATTTTCACCAGGTGCCCGTTGGGCAATTAGGATTTTATCATCCTTTAAGATAATTGCTGCAGTTACTGATTTCATAAATTTCACCCTTTAGTTTACTTTTTAACTTAGTGAAATTAAATTTTTCTTTCTTTTTCCCTTCCACCAACGCTACATTCCGGACAAACGAAACCATCTCGGTCTGGAACAAAGCTAATAGTCTGCCTCCCGCAGCACTCACAAACTGGCGTCTCGATCTCGTTCGAGAGAGGATTGTAGAGCACCGTGAAAGCGCGCACCTGATCCTTGTGTGCCAATTCCAGTTTTACCCACAGGCAAGGAATATAATAAGCCACAACGTGGTCGAGGCGAATGTCGACTTCTACCCCGTAACGTTCTGTCGCATCCTTTTCCCGCCGTTCTCGATCCGCTAAGGTTGCTGACATTTGCTGCTCTAGGCGAGCCTTCTTTTTCAGATCTCCTAGTCCCGTCAATTTCTTTTGTATCTCTGCTGCCAATTCGCCGTAGTAACCCGCGATTTTGGCTAATTCTTTCTTTTTTTGCCAAGCCCCTTGCGCCATGATTTTATCCGCCCACATCTGTGCCACTAGCTCCGCGTTTCGGCAAGCGGTCTGATAAAGACCCTCCATTGGCAATTGCCTAGCCTGAGGGAGAGTATACTCACGGTTCTCTGCAGGTATGTGTTTTTTCCAGGATTGGAAAAAATCCGTCTGTACTTGGCCGTTACTGCCATTCATAACAACGGTCACAACCTCTTCACTCTTTTCGTGGGAGCGAAACGTACAGCGGAAATTAAACTCATAAAAAATACATTCTTCCACCACGTGCATATTGACCTTTGGCGGACGACAGCGCCGAAAGTCCAGTTTTGCAAGAATTTTTTGCTCAAAATTGCGGGGCAGTTCTGGTATATGCCCCGACCAATACCTCACTGTAAAATGACCGTAACTTTGCAGGACAGATTCCACCGTTTTATCTAAAAAAGGGCTGCCATGGGTGATAAGCAAACTCCCCTCAGTTTCCTCAGCCACCTCATAATCAAAGGCCAAGAGCAACTGTTCCTTCCCAAAATACCCTGTCAAATCGTCCGGGAGCAGAACCCCCAAGGTTGCATAGCTTTCTTGTTCGGTCAATGCTCCAACTCGTTGCAAATAATCTAAAACAAACTTTTCCAGACCAGGTTTTTCCTCATAAAGCACGGTTTACTCCCCCTCTTCTGGAGCCAATTCATCTAAGAGACGGTCATCCAGTTCTTTAACCGCTAAGTAATGTTCCCGCGCACCCACAAGTCGATCCCCCAGTTCTTCCATCTCTGACTTCAATGATTCATCGTTATCTGATCTAGCCCAAATGTCCATGATTAAATCTTCAAAGTCGCGTTTTTCCGTCAAATCTCCTAAAATCATATCCAATTCGCCGACGACCAACTGAAACATGTTGATCTTGGCATCAAGAATTTCTAAAATATGAGCTTCAATCGTATCCGCTGCGGAAAAATTATAGATATGGACATCCCTTTCCTGACCTATGCGGTGGATACGTCCGATCCGTTGCTCTATGCGCATAGGATTCCATGGCAAGTCATAATTAATGATGTTATTAGCAAACTGGAGATTGCGTCCTTCACTGCCTGTTTCTGTGGAAACCAAGATATCAATATCTCCCGCAAATAGGCGAACCTGTTCCTCTTTCTCTTGCCGGCGTAAACCACTGTGTAGTTCTGCCACGAGCAGACTTGTCTTTCGCAGAATTTGGACCAGATAATGTTGTGTTTCCGTAAAACTAGTGAAAATTATGACCTTGCCTTGGATCCTAGGCAACAGTTTGAGCAATGTTTCGACTTTGGCCCGTCGTGGTACGTTTCCTGCTTGTCGGGCGAGTACCGTTAAAACCCCTCGCAAACTTTCCGGGTAATCCTGATTAGCTGCCATCCTCTTGAGAGTAGGCAGTACGGCCTCGATACTACTACCCGCTTCCCTCTGTAATATTTTCAGCACAAAGGCATGAACTTCTGTCTGGGCCTTGTCCACTCCCACTTTATAAGACGCTCGAACAAAAACTGTAAGACGCTGGTAAAATGCCTTTTCTTCCGTTGTGAGTTCTATCCGAATCATATCCGCACTCCGTCTACAGGCTATTGCACCAGTTTCACTGCGTCGGTTGCGCACCATGACTTCCCTGATCAGTTGTTTGAGAGTTTCCGTATTCTTTGGTTTTAAGGGATCCCCACGGGTGATATATTTACGTTTAAATGAAGCTGCAGTCTCCAGTTGACCTGGAAAAAGCAAAGTGATCAGATTAAATAACTCCTCTAAATTGTTTTCGACCGGTGTGGCGGTGAGGAGCAGAATATATTTTTTCTTTAGCTGACTTACCAACTGATAGGCTTGGGAACGCAGCTTTTTCAAATGATGCGCCTCATCTACGATCACGAGATCGTAAGGGACTGCCAATATTTGCTCTTGCTTACTTCCCCTTTTAGCTGTGTCGATAGAAGCAATAATTCGAGGGAACGTTGCCCAAGGATTAGGATGTGCTTTAAACTCAGCACTGTCATAAACAACGAAATCGAGATTGAATTTACTGCGCATTTCCTCCTGCCATTGTTCGACGAGCGAGGGTGGCGACAAAACTAGAACCCGGCGCACTAAGCCCCGCAAAATATATTCCAGAGTGATGAGCCCAGCTTCCACTGTTTTACCCATGCCCACTTCATCACATAGCAAAGCTCGCCCCCGTAAATTCATCAAAACGTGGCGAACAGTCCTTAACTGGTAATCAAGAGGCTGAAGATGTCGAGCAGCCTGCAGAGACATCAACGTCTCAAAGCCAGGACTTACAGACAACTTCAAAGCCTGCTGGCGCAAATAAAAATCTGAAGTGCGTGAAAAATGCCCCGCTTTAATGCTTTCGAGAACCTGCGCATCTTCAGCAGTGTGGAAAACAACGCTTAGCAACGGGTGTTCTGAGGGCGGTTTGAGAGCTTTCACAGGTGAATGCATTATAGAAATATTCTCAGTCTCAGGCAAATCAGTCGAAATACTGGGTGGATCAGCCGGAATGCGGATCGGCTGGAGCGGTTTATTAACCTTAGCCGCTGAGGGGTCTTTGGTGAAGGCCTTTTCTCTGTTCTTTCCCTTTAGGTCGCTTTTCATTGGGTCCTTTTTCATTTGGACCGTTGTTCTTTGTTTCCCCTCTTTTTCAACCTGGGTGTGTTTGGTCTGCTTCTTTTCTCCAAGGGTATGACTTTCAATCGTCTTTGGTTTTTCTTTTGCTCTTTCTAACGGCTCTTGAGTTAGTTTATGTTCTGTTTTACTCTGCGAACTGATGGGTTTCTGGGGTTCTTGCCCTGCAACCAAAAAATCCAAGGATAACTGAGTCGCAGACTGCTCGATGTTATGTTCCAAATTATGTTCAAGCATTTTCCTGATTGGAATAACCCTGAAATAATTTTCTCCCAGATGAGACAACTCCAGCCGCAAATAACCCTGTGCTTCTAAAAAATCTACAAGATTTGCGCCTTTTAAAAAGGTAGCTTGTTTATTAACTTTAGCCGTTATATAACCGCCTATTTCATCCAGTAAGACGACAGTCGCTTTAGCAAACGGACTGAAAAGAGCTTGTAGATCATTCGGAAGAGGCAAACTATTTAGAACTCTTAAGGTGGGGGGTATTTCAAAAACTACCTTGTTTATTAGATCTGTCATTTGTCCCTTCCGCTCTCCTTTATATCTCATTCTTTTCTAATTATTTTCGCTATAAGACTACAATTTTCCTCCTGCCCAAGAAAAAAAATCCTATCCTTGGCCCCTCCGATTTTATACCGCGAAGAGTCCCAGTATCTCCCTGATATTTCGTACAACATCATCAACTTCTCGCCTGTCATCGTCCAGTAAATTACCTGCAGATAATTCTTGTCCAACTAACTGGGAGCAAGGGAAGATAGGTAAAACATTTGGGAGAAATCTTACCCTCTGAATCAAAGCAGAGTTTATACCAACTATGTTCTCCTCCCAAATCTTCATAATGGTCAAATATGCAACGAATCAATCCTTTTTCAGTATGGAATAATATCTGATCAAAAAAGGTCACTAGTGACACCTTCCTTCTTAACTTATATCAAGCAGAAACTATAGTTAAATTTTACCACATTAATCAAAGCAATGCTAATACTTAAAAGCCGTTCTGCCATGGATAGGCCCCCAATCGGACATGGACCAATACAACAAATTAAATATGGCATAATAAGGATGAATAACGAATACCGATCACAGCATTGGTGATCGGTATTCGTCCGCTAATCTCTCCGCCAGTCGGGTATTCCGCTTCGATGTCTTATTATTGCGGACTGCCATGCTGATGGCCTTCTTGGCCCCGACTAGAACAAAGAGCTTCTTAGCTCTAGTGACACATGTATACAGAAGATTTCTCTGCAGCATCACGTAGTGCTGCATCGTTAAGGGTGCCACGACGATTTGATACTCACTGCCTTGGCTCTTATGGATTGTGGTAGCATAGGCCAAAACGACTTCATCGAGCTCTGTCCCGTCGTAATCGACGGAATTTCCATCAAAGTTTAAGACCAGGGTTCGTTCTTCGGTGTCGATTTTCGTGATGCTGCCAATATCTCCGTTAAAAACGTTCTTATCGTAATTATTCTTAATTTGCATGATCTTATCTCCAAGGCGGTAGACGGTGCCGCCATATTTTAAGGAAATCGGTGAGGGATTCAGTGCTTCCTGCAAAACGGCATTGAGGTTGACTGCGCCTGTTTCCCCTCGTTGCATGGGGCACAGCACCTGAATGTCGTTGAGCGAGTCGACTTTGTAAAAAGCAGGGAGCCTCCGTGTGCAAAGCTCCTTGATCGTTTGGACAACCTGGGTTGGCTCCTCTTCCTCGATGAAAAAGAAGTCACTGTCGCGGTGTCCTTTCAAGTCTGGAAAGTCTCCCTGATTAATCTTATGAGCGTTGGTGATAATGGCACTGCCTTGGGCCTGACGAAAGATTCTGGTGAGTTGAACGACATTGACGACTCCTGAGCGGATAATGTCGTTCAACACATTTCCAGCGCCTACGGAAGGGAGTTGATCAACATCTCCCACCAAGATGACCACGGTTTCATTGGCTACTGCTTTTAAGAGGTTGTACATCAGAACAGTATCCGCCATCGACGTCTCATCGATGATCAGCACATCACATTCCAAGGGGTAGTCGGCATTCTTCTTGTACCCCTCCGGCGGTTTGTACTCGAGTAAACGGTGAATGGTTTTGGCCTCTAGCCCTGTGGTCTCGGACATTCGTTTAGCCGCTCTGCCTGTGGGTGCTCCAAGTAATACTCGAGCCCCTAGTAATTGAAACACCTTGATAATGGCCAGCGTGGTGGTGGTTTTCCCCGTTCCTGGACCGCCCGTCAGCACCATGAATTTTGAAGCCGCTGCAGTCTTTACTGCGTCCATTTGCACCTGATCGTAGCGAATGCCCTGTTGCTCTTGGATCATTTCCACTATTCCTTCTACGTCGGTCGTAGGGTAGAGAGTTTTTACAGCAAGAATCGCCTTCATTCGGTTCGCGATTCCCAGTTCGCTGTGATAAAAAGGCAGAAGAAAGATAGCATCCTCACCCTCGAGAATGACGGCCTTTTCCTCGATCATCCGATCCAGCATTGAGTCAACCCGTGATTTCTCAATCTCAAGGATTTTTCCTGCCGCTTCCAGAATCTGTTCCCTGGTGCCATAGCAGTGCCCGTCATTGGAAAGTTCGTTCGAAGGCACCCTTTTTTATCATCTTCACCTTACCTGCTAGGGTTTCTTCTTCGGGACAACCGTAAAACCTAATTGTTCCGCTCATCTTCGTTTCTTCTATATATTTCTTGATTGCCAGTACTGCACCCAGTGCCGCTCCTCCCAGGAGATTGTGCCCGCAGCCATGTCCCGGACCATTATTTTCGACTGGATTAAATTTTGTATCTACCGTTTGAGATAACCCTGGTAGTGCATCATATTCCCCTAGCACTGCTATAACAGGTGAACCGCTGCCATACTCTGCTATGAATGCATGCTCCATTCCTGTTATTTCTTTTATTTCAAAACCATGGACTTTTAGTACATTTCTAAATAAATCTGCTGACTCTTTTTCCTTTTCTGAAATTTCTGGGTTGCCCCATACCTTAAGACTTAAATCCTGGACTTCATCCTTTATGATATTCAGATATTGCAATACATCATTTTTCCCCATTAGCTTTAGTCTCCCTTATTTACCGGATTTATTTTTATGCAACGCTGTAGCGATCGCTATGGTAGCATGAAAAGCAGAAAGAACCGTCCCTAAAGCTTCTATATCAATAAGGGATTCATCCTGTATTTCTTCATTAAACATTCCCAGTAGAGGGTTATGCAGGCTTCATTTTCTTTCTCATCCAGACCTGGCCTATGATTCGATAGTCTCTGAAGACGGAATAACTATAGGAACTCCAGTAGAAGTTCGTATCTTTAATATACAGGAAGGCTGGTCGCCAATTGGTAACCAGCCTTAAAATAGAGGTACCTAGCCCATGCGAACACGTCTGCGAGGAAGACCAAAAGCGGCACCGCAGATTCCTCCTAAAATATGAGATAAATGAGCTATTCCATCTTTCGATCCAGCACTTAATATCTCGCCCCCAAGATAAATAATTATAACCAATATGAGAGTGATTGGGATTTTCCCATCCTTCATGCCTGCAACTGATGATAAAACTATCATCATAAATACAATACCACTAGCACCTAGTAATACAGTATTCGGAAATAAAATGACATGAAATAATCCAGACACCACTGCAGTGATCGCAATCATTATTAAAAAAGATTGCGATTTATATTTTTCTTCAATTATGGGACCCAACACCAGAAATAGTACCATATTGTTGGAGTAATGGCTCCAATTCGCATGGCCAAGCACATGACCAAACAATCTGAAGTAAGTCAAAGGATCGGTCCAAGATGATCTATATACACCAAAAAGCAAATTTGTAGTAAGTCCGTTAGTTATATAGCCTAACAGCAATATAACTAAGGAAACAAACGTGAATGTCAGGGTTACCGGTGAATTATATTGGAGTTTTCCCAAAAAATTTTTCATATATTTCGTCCCTTCCTTATTCTATAACAATATTTCTTTCGGGTGTTGAGTCGGTTCAGATCAACTATAAACCTATACTTGGTCGCAAAAAAATTCACTCAGGAAATAGATTTCCCTGCATTTCCTATCATATCATATAACCCCCACTGATTCGGTGCGTAATTGTTCGATCATGCCCCCTAAAACCCCGAGCATATAGAGCATAAAGACCACAATTCCATTGGCTAAGGTTGGGAGCATGGAGTCCAAATTAGAATATCTTTTGGTTGCGTTGGAATACAAAAAGGCACCGGTTTGTTTCAACCGACACCTCTTAAGAAGTTGCTATAGTTAAGCTGATCTGGAAGCGTCAAACCCTTTGCAAGGCCGAACTCGATCACGGCTTTTGCAATTCTTTCAAAAGCAATTCAAATTCTTTTATATAACAACCAGAAATCCTTTCGGCAATTTCAGCCGCCATCTCTTCCTTATACATGTGGGACGTCGTATTTCTATCATTCAACATAAGTAGCCAGTTTTTTTCATCATAAATAAGCTTTTGAGCATATGCCTCTTTTATCGCTGCTTTTGGTGAATTAATATCTACTATACCAGTATCTTCAAGGAACACCTTAGTGGTTTTCCATGCAAGCTCATAGGTTAACTCAAATCTCTGAATCACCCCATCACGGACTACATCGCTAACACCTTGCCGCTTAAACTCTTCAACTGCTTCTTTAAGCCTTTGCAGTGCATTATTAAAATTACTGAGTTTAGTTTCCAACTTACTCATAGATGATTACACCGTCCCTCTTAATACTTTCCATCAGTTCATCTGTAGAGTTTTCTTGGACAAACACTAAATCAATTTTTTTGAGGGTCCAAATTTCATCAACATCAGCACGAAGACAAGCTTTATCCAAAGCAGATAAGCGGTTCTCAAAAATTGCTATATCATAGTCACTGGTCGATGTATAATCCCCTCTTGCACGTGAACCAAATAGTAAAGTCTTATCAACTTTGTATCTAATGGAAATCTCTTTTATTTGCTCTAACACACTATCCATTTTCCACGACTCCATTTCGATATATTGCGTAATGCAGCAATAATCCTAGAAGGGGGTATCCCCTTTTCTAAAATTCTTGCTTCAAAGAATATAAATTATTTGGCAACTACAAGCCCCCATAGTAGAATTTCACCACCTAATTAATCCCCATGCGTGGCGCACAATAAAAGCTATGAGTTTAAGATCACTCATAACTTTTATGTTTCATCACAAATTGCCATAAAATTATATTTATTGCATACTTTTACTAATTGTATAATTTCAAACATTATTTGACAATGTCCTTAGGTACAGTCCTACAAAATCAAAAGTACAGTCTCTCTTTAAATTGAGACTGCACTTTAAAATAGTGATCGGTTATTATCGCCTCATCTACTGGTTTTTGTATTCTCTACAAGCCCCATTCGGGCAGCATACGCAATCACCTGCGCTCTGTTTTCGAGATGCAGCAGTTCGAGGATTCTCTCCATATGGTATTTTACAGTCCGTTCAGTAAGTCCCAAAGCATCTCCCACGTATTTATAAGTTATTCCTTCGGCTACCATCTTAAGTACCTCCAATTGCCGTTCTGTGAGATTTCCTCTCTTTATATCATCTAATGTCTGCGGTGAGGTTTTGTGGTTATTTGCGTCACTGTGCCTGAATTCACTTAAGAGTCTGGCAGCTTGACCAGGGGAAAAAGAAATCTCATCCTTTTCTATATCAGATAATATCCCAACAAGCTCTTTGGCATTGGTGTTTTTCAACAAGTATCCTGAAGCTCCATACTTTATCGCATCAAAGAGGTCCTCATCCTCTTCCGATGTAGTCAGCATGACAATCTTGATGTCCGGCATTTCATCCTTAATCAGCCTCAAAACATCCAGCCCACTGACTTCAGGCATCCTAATATCCATTAAAATGATGTCCGGTTTCAGTATCCGGGCTTTTGCATAGACTTCCCTGCCGTTTTTTGCAACACCAACTACGTCTATCCCATGGGTTTCAAGTAGGTACTGAAGACCTTCCAGAAATAATGGATGGTCATCTACCAGCATCAATTTCATTTGTATTTGTCCTTTCTCTCTCCTTAATCGGTACAAATAAATCAATCCGGCTACCCTTTCCTACTATTGATTTTATATCAATTAGTGCACCAATTTCCGACGCACGCTCCCGCATTATCTTTAATCCATACTTAGTTTTATTAGCGTTATCCTGCTGATTTACAACAAATCCCTTACCGTCATCCTCTACTGTGGCACACAGTTGCTCCTGGGCAAGTGAAAATGATATTTTTACATTAGCGGCTTCTGCATGTTTCCTGATATTGTTCAACGCTTCTTTGAGAATATTCAGTATATTTATGCGTATATTCGGTTTAAGTTCTTCCCCTGCAAATCCAATGGGAATATCCAGTTTTACCTTCAATCCGGTCTGCCCCTCAAAACTTAGAATATCCTTTGTCAGTGCCGAAGTAAAATCCTTTTCCAGAGACGCCGCGTTCCTGGTATTACGGATATATTCCCTTATCTCATCATGAGCGGATTGAGTAACTTTCACTAGTTTGTTAAGTTTAGGTGACGCAATTTCCACACCCGCGTTCAGGAGTTCTTGTTTGATGCCCTGCGCCTGAAGGTTGATAAAGCCCAGCAACTTGCCCCAGGTTATCGTGCATATCCCTAGCCTGCCGTTCCCTCTCCTCTGTGACAGCAAGTTTCCACTGCTGTTTCGAATATTCCTGCTGCACCTGCTTTTTTTCTGTTATATCATAGGTTACAACAAGCCGACCTAACAAGGTACCTCCGTTGTCGGTAAGTGGAGAAATTAACAACTGATAAACCTTTGACAATCCGTTCGTCTTTATTGAAAATTCTCTTTGAGTAATACTCCTGTCAACACAGGCGTTTACCATTTCTGGAATTTTAGCGCACACTTCCGCAACTTTTTTTGAAGAAATCTGAGCAATAGAATAACCGACTATTTTTTCAAAGGCAGGATTGATATCCAATACTCTATCTTGCAAATCCAGGACCATAACCCCTGCGTCCATGGTCTCAATCACAGTGGCACGTGCTACAGGAACTACGTCAAATAGCTTGAAGCGGTAGATACCCCAAGCAATTTTTTCTCGATCACCGGAAATAAACCTCTGTAATCCATATGTATGTCATACCTTACCAAGCCATGTAGTCTATCAGTCCAGGCAAGCAAGATGATGATCGTCGGTATAACCGCAATCCATAATAAAACTTTTCTATTCCGAATCCACCGGTCATATCCTGTGAATTCCATGCACAAGGCAAGCAAGATCACGGGAGAATAGCTATAGGCGATATACTGCATGTTCGCCCAGAAAAGCTTAGTAGAAAGATCCGTACTGGACATTTCTAGGGCATTGCCTAAACACCATATTATTACCAGAATCATAAGCAGTATGAAATAAGTGGAACCTTTCACATTTCGCCGTCTTAAAAGTGCATATACTCCAAGACATAGTGAGATTAATGCAGAGATCATGAGCGGCCATATGTATGGAATATATTGAAACGTTATAATCTCTCCCCCTCACCGATGTCCTTTCTTCATATTGTTTTTAGGCTATTTATGTATTATTAACCTTATAGTAACACAAAAGGACTATGTTTTGAACACAGTCCTAGTTGAATCCCTCCCAATCATATCGGTTTATCCAGAGCTAAACCGTCAGCCTGCATGATGGTCATTTTACATAGTGGGAAAATAATTTATTTTTCACTGTAGTTTGCTAATTCTTATTTTCCTTTAAAATATTCGGCAGAATATTAATAGCATAGAGTGGAACATTCGTTAACCATTCTTCATGTCTGTAATCCGACATTGATGTGCGGATCGCATACTTTGGCTGATATTTTTGCCAAAAACTCTTTAGGCTTTTAGCCTGGAGGTTTTCTGAGGCTTTAACTTCAAGTGGCACAATATTCATTTCACTTTGGAATATGAAATCGATTTCTGCACTCGCCTTTTCTGCGGACCAGTAATACGGAGTTATTTCTCTACTTGCTATAAGTTGCTGAAGTACGTATTGCTCGGTTAGAACACCTTTAAACTCTTCAAATAGCTTATTCCCCTCAAGCAAAGATTTAACTTCAAGTTCACTCATTGCACCGAGCAGTCCAACGTCAAGAATAAATAATTTAAACGCATTGAAGTCTTGATAAGCCATAAGTGGCATATCTGGTTTTGTAACTCTACTTACCTTATAGATTAATCCGCAATCAATCAGCCAGGTCATCGCAAGCTCATACTCTCTGGCTCTTGCTCCTTGCCGTATAAGCCCGTATACAAATTTGCGATTTTCCTTAGCGAGTTGAGCAGGAGTAGAGCTCCATAGCATACGGATACGCGGCACAGCTTCATTGGGAGCATGCTTTGAAAAATCCTGTTCATAGGCCATCAATATTTCCTTTTGTAGTTGACGTACTTTGCCATAATCGGAGACTTCTATGAAAGACGCAACAACTGCTGGCATGCCACCAATATAATAATACTGTTTTAATAAATCTATATATTTACCTTTGAAGTTTGTGATCAAGCTGAAATCTTTGCTAACGAGTAATTTAACTAAGTCATCATTTCCCATAGCATTTAGAAATTCCAAGAAATCCAAGGGATATAAGTCTAAGAATTCCACTTTTCCAACAGGAAACGATGTACCAGGATGGAGTGCCACGCCAAGTAATGACCCTGCGGCGATAATGTGATATTCAGGTGAATTTTCACAGAAGTATTTAAGTGAGGTTAACGCTCTCGGCACTTCTTGAACCTCATCGAAAATGATCAAAGTGTTTTGTGCCCCAATTTTAACACCTGTCTCAATTTGCAGTGCTGTAATTATTCTTTCTATGTCAAGATTACCACTGAATAAGCTTTCCATGCGCTCATTGTTGTCAAAATTTATATAAGCATATTTTTCATAATTAATTGTGCCAAATTCCTTCATTAGCCATGTCTTACCGACTTGTCTAGCACCTCGAATAATTAGTGGTTTTCTATCCTTCGAATTTTTCCAGTTGACTAAATCGTCCATCGATTTTCTAAACATAATATCACCTCTTGATTCTAATATACCCATATAATACCATGACGAAACACAAAAGTCGAATGACTATTGCTAGTCATTCGACTTTATTTCCACCGACTATTCAGGTTCCGATTACCTCGATCTTCTCAATAAGCGACCTGAGCTCGCCTTTCTAATCTCTCTACCGGAGCGTTTCACAGCAATCCTTATCAGCAAGATTTTCCCTTAATTCAGAAAACACTTCTTCATGTGAATACCTTACATCAGTAGATTTCGCTTCCAACTCCGCTTCATTATTCGTCATCGACAATACAACCATCAAGGGATGGCAATTCCTCCTCTTGATAGTGTGGTTCTCCGAGGGCATTAATTTGAATAGTCCCAGCCTGTCCGTACTGATAAAGCTGATCCAGCACTTCTACTGCAGCACGAATTCTAGTTCTTAACAGATAGCCTCGATTTTCCGAGGCTTTTAGCACTTCTCGTACATCAAGCTTAGGTTGCCAGTCATAGGCTTGACCGTGAAAATCCTGGACCTGTTTAAGAACAGCCAGGATTTCATCCTGATTCAACGGTTGAAGTTGGGGTGCGGAAATAATAGCGTTGAGTACTTTTTCGATGGGCTCCCGTTGTAAACGATCCACATACGTTGTGGCGAGGTTTTCAAATTCATGCTTGGACTCTATGACATCCTCTTGATATGATGCCCCCAAAGCGAACATGGAAAAAGTGGATTCGAGGCGCGAATATTTATCAGGAAACAAGAACGATGCCATATTATTATAGGCCTTGAGACGGGCCTTTTTGCCCAGACGACCTACCAATTCTGTTTCATCAAACAAGATAACCCAACCATTGTAACCCAGCAATTTAAAGAGGTGACTTAACAACGTGAAGTAATCCATACTGTGGCGGGTTTTACTAAAGGGAACGGCGTACTTGACTGTTTGGGCAAAAATCCGTTTGTAGATTTGTCTCAAGAGGGCATTATTAATAAAGTCACCCTCGAGATCTGACATAAGTAGGTATTTTTCATCCGAATCATCAACATGAAGAAAGGATCGCAAAACGTAAAATAACTTGTCGGTATCTAAGTGCTTACTGGTAAAGGAGAGGAGATCGAGAGCACTTGGATGATTCGGGGTAATATCTTGCATTACATGTTGAAATCCTGGTTGCAGACGCCCAGGCAGGTACGTATTGCTAACCAGCTTCTGATAGGCCAGGTAAAGTTTGTCAAACGGGGTCTCCTTACTTAGGGAAACAAGGCTGACCACCATATTATTACTATGGGCAAGATTAAACACCGTATTCAAAAGGTGGGTTTTACCCTCCCCGTACTTACCAGAAACAACCATACCGTTGGATTCTCCAGTGTCTCTCACCAGGTCTAACTTGCGAGAGATCTGCTCCATTAATTCTGGACGGGCTGAGGAGAAGTAATGTCCAACCGCCCGGGAAGACACTCCCGAACGCAAGGCTTCAATAACTCTCTGCGCTTCAAAATCCATTATTCTGCTCCTTCCTGCAAAGTAGTGAGGGCTACTTTCCTAGGCAACGAAACTTTGCCAAACCGAGACCGAGCGTGGAGTTCTTCCGCCGTGTTCCAACTTATAGGAGTGGCCCCTTCATCGAATCGGTTTATGACCTGGGCTAAACGGGAGGACATTTTCAGGATATTTTCTGGAGTATAGACCTCATCAATCAGGCGGTCCAAATCCACAATGTCGGCAAAACGGTTAAAACGTTTACTTTCGATTTCATTTTGTATACGCATCCACAACGCCTGATAAGACTTCAAACCCCTGACCTCATCGTCCATCAGGCTGCGATCGAATGAAAAAACAAACATGGTGTGTTTCAAGGTATCAATTTCATCAATCAATTCTCGAATACTTTCATAGGCATCTTCCCGTTTCAAGCGGGAATAACGAATAGCTGCTGCACTATCTGCGCTCACCAATACTTCCATATTATCAATTGATATCACCAGACCCTTAAATCCAGCCAGACAACAAACCTCCACTAGGGAACGCAGCATGTGCCTAGCATTATATTTAGTTATTTTACTCGGAGACAAACCCAGACGGCGCAGTGAGGACAATTTGGCTTCCCGACTTCCCTCCAACCACAACATCAACAACTTTAAGTTGGAGTCTTCCAGCAGGGGGTGTCCCAAGATTCCACCGGTCAACATGGCACAGGCTAGAGCAAAATTATTGTCAATCAGGGGATTGGCTAGAAAGAGTATTTCTAATTGATGCCTTATCTCCCGCTTGGTCAACGGATCAAGGAGTCCCTGGCTGGATAAGTAATCCGCAAAGCTAATATTGTCTGGGATAACCTCTGGATCATACCCCAACTGAAGGATAACCTCGTGGCTGCAGAGTTTCAAGCATTCCAGTAGATTCACCTTGCGTAATACTGCTGTATATATTTCCTTAAAATCATGGATCCAGAGTTCCCGAGCCGAGAGACTAATCGAGATATAACCCATGTTTTCTGCTTCCATAGCCAATATTTCGAGGAAATGAGTCTTTCCACTCCCGGTGCGGCCCGTCACGAACTTTATCTTGCTGCCTCCACTAGCCATATAGTTCTCCAGATATTTTTCCTTCCAAAAATCCATAATAAACTCGCTGCCCACAGATATTTCCTGCAGGATTTTGCGATTACCTGGAGCTTGTCCCTTTTTTAAGTTTGATATAGCCAATTTAAGATCATTTTCCAAGGCTAGTGCCCCCCCCTACCAATCAACCAAAGTCCAGTTCAGATGCCACTGGCTCATAAAAACAGATGGTCGCCAAATACTGCTCCCTGCCATCTTTATCTAGGATGCGGATAGCCTTGTTGATATTGCGACTGGGGCCAAATTGGAACTTCCGTCCATCCTCACTGGTATGTAGATCCGCAGTATAAAGGCGAGCTAGGTCGAAGGCGAAACTTTGCATATCATAATCTTTACGGAAGCGACGCATCGGAGTTAATAGTGTGTAAAGACTCCTCAAATAAATATCGCCGGCTGCCGAAGTGGGCGTTTTACCCTGGTTTTGCTTTAACAACATCAAATCATAAGCTGCAGCAAGCTCTTTGATAAAGCTTTTAGGATCAAACGTAGCCTTCAACAGTTTATCCCGACTGGCCTTAACCTCCTGCGCAAAGGTTAGAGGGCGCAAGCATTGAACACGTTTCCGATCAAGGTATAAGTCCAAATTCTCGGCATCGATCCTGACTCGGAAAGGAAACATTTCATAAATGGGATAGTCCCCTTTAACATCCACCTCTAGACGATCACAATGAGTCAGTAATTGTTCCACAAAGTCCCCATTTTCTACATACTCGCGAATCCCGAATGCATCGACCTGATTCTGCAGCTCTTCTATCAAACTTTCCTGTTCCTTGAGGTAACCACGCATGGATGCCAGATCCCTAGTCCAACTCTTAAGATCACCCTTCTCCATATTTTTGCTTATGCTCTTAAATAGTTTTTGCTGACTGCTGATCTTATCCTTAAGCTCTTTTTCGACGCTCAACGTTTGTCTATATAAGTCTTCATAATCCTTCATAGTTCTGTGCTCCTTCTTTAATTCGTATATCACCTATAGTTCGACACAAAACAAAGTTTTCCTCCTTTGCTTGCCTCAATAATCCAACAATGACATACTAATAGCATAACACACATCACTTATATGCAACCATTAGAGAGACAGGGGAGATAAAGTATGCCTTTCGTCTATGGTCAACTGAAAAAACAGTTATTTGCCTGGCAGCAAGAATGTCTGGATATCTGGTTTGACAATCACGGCAAAGGGGTTGTCAATGTCGTAACCGGGGCGGGCAAAACTATTTTAGCCTTGGGAGCCATCGCCAGGCTGGAATATAGTTTGTTAACAGAACAAGCGTCCGTGCCGATCTTAAAAATAAAAATTGTCGTACCTAAGGTTTTTCTGGCAAATCAATGGGTCAAGAGTCTACAAGACGAGCTCGGTGTTTCCAAGGATGACATAGGAGTTTACACCGGGGTGCACAAAGACCCACCTTCTCGCAAATATATGGTATATGTGGTGAACTCAGCTCGCACCACGTTATCACCGCAAATACTTGCCGACTATCATCAGGGTAGCTCAATATTGCTGATTGCAGATGAATGTCATCACTATTGCAGCCCGGAAAATTCGCGCATATTTAAGTTTATTACGGAAATCCCCAGCAAAGATCAAGCCACCCATTACTATGCCCTTGGTTTATCCGCCACCCCGGAAACTGCAACCTTTAACGAAATACTGCTTCCTGCCTTGGGGCCGGAGATCTACAAATACAGCTTTGTCGAGGCCTTGAATGCCAATATCATAAGTTCTTTTGCCATCTTCAACTTAAAGTTGAAATTCACGCCTGACGAAGAACACCAATATCTGGATTTAAGTGAACAGTTGACGCAGGTCCGGGAAAATCTCATGTATCGTTGTCCGTTCTTGAAAGGCTTAAGCAAACTGCGGTATTTTGCGAGCCTAGAGCAATTAGCGCAAAGTTCTGAGGATGATAACATAGGGGCTCTTGCCCGTGCAGTACTCACCCTAGCCAACAAGCGCAAAGATTTGGTCTACAGGGCCGAATCCCGGATAAGCTGTGTCAATAATCTAGTGACGATGCTTCCGCGAAGTTCAAAGATATTGGTCTTTTGTGAAAGAATTGTCGTGGCCAACACAATTTATGAACAATTGCAGTACCTGTTTCCTGGACAAGTGGGGCGTTATCATTCTGAAATGGATGAGTGCAGTCGAAAAGAAATCCTGCGTAACTATCAAGACTCGCAAATTCGCATCCTAGTAAGTTGCCGCTCCCTAGATGAAGGCTTAAATGTACCTTCAACCGACATCGGAATCATCGCCTCCTCCACCAGCAGTACAAGGCAACGAATCCAAAGACTGGGTCGAATCCTACGCCAGTCTGGTATCAAACGCACTGCCAAGCTTTATTACCTGTATATCGGTTCCTCCAACGAAGAAAAGGACTTACTGTCCGGGATTTCTCGCGACCTGACAGGGATAATTCCCATCCTGGACTTGGAATATGATCAAGATAGCCAAACCTTTTATCATGGCTCCTACCAGGCCTTGGCAGATAAAGTCATAGCCTATACTCGTCACAAAGGCTGGAGCAGAAAGATCATTACTGAGATAACTAAAAACATCGAGCGCGGCAAGTTGGGATGCGATTGGTGGCTTTCTGAGCAGGACTGTCGCTTAAGAAGCAAGAACGCCCTCTCCCGTTCAGAAGAAAATTACTGGGTTAGCATGCGCTTACTGGTGCAGGCTAGTCTTGGTAGGTTGATCGAATGAATAAATGTAATCTTTATAAAAAGTCTAATCACGGCAAATTTTCAGTAATTTGATGATGATTATCCAGAGTAAAAAAGACATAGATGAGAACTTCCATGTCTTTAACATACTAATTCAGAAAGTATAACTTGCGTTATATACTTCTGGAGCATTATTCTTTTATTCAATTAGAAAAACTTGTTAATTACTCCTTGGATAAAGCTTTTAATATCGTCAAGGTTTTCCTGTATAATTCGATAAATCTCAGAGTCATCAACTTCTTGGTACAAGTGTACAATTCGATTACGAAACTTCACCATTTGCACTAGCGAGAGTTCTTTATCTTTATCCAATACTCCATGCTCAATTAATAGCTTGACTGCTTCTGAATATGTACTAGGGATTCCCCAACGTTTTCTTGCTACCACATGATTAGAAACATCTATTAAGGCCTCAATACAAACTTGTAAGTTATACTTCGCCGCGTCAATCGCCTGAAAACTAGCTAAAAATTCTTGGCGTTTCATAAGCTTTAACGTCTCTAAATTACGTAACTTTAAGTCTATGAAAGAAAGTTTTCGCTGCATAATATCCTTATCCACCATGACTATATTCCTCCTTAAGAGCCAACTCATAATCTCGAGCGAATATGGCATACTTAACAGCATAGTCCGGATAGGTCTTAATCACAGATTCAATAAAATCGCTATGTTTAACATAATCTCCTTCGCAGACAAGTATACCTTCCTGAAGTGCGCGAAACTGTAAAGCGATAGGAGCACGATTCAGATTTACCAAATCGATTCGATCATGACCAATATGAAGGCTTAAAGCTCCATCTAGTTCCAATTCTTCCGATAGTGTAACTGGGCGAGTAAAAACTACTCCTAAATCGATATCACTCTGTGGATGTTCAAACTCAGTCCCAAGTGATCCAAACAAATAAACAGCAGCTATCTCAACTCGATCCTGAAAAAATTCTTTCCAAGATTGTAGCTCCACAGGCATCTTTCGCATAGACCTTACCCCCTTGTCCCATTTACTCCTATTCTCAATATTTATGCATAAATTATATCATAATTTTGATTTTACATCAATTTGTATAATGCCACAAATTACCTTTTACCAACCATTCAATAACTGCTTCTACGTCTCAGGTATTATTATCATGACCTTCGGGATAGCATTAACAATTCGTTCGTTAATGGGAACCTCCCCATTTGACGCACTCCTTGTAGGATTATTTCAGACATTTGGCTTAACGATTGGCAGATGGGAAATTGTCGTTTCGCGAAGGGTCCTGGAACCTACGCGGAACGACAAAAAATGACAGCCCGTTAGCATGTTCCGCCGAGTACTCGCCTTCCGTAATATGATAATGTAGTACTCCATAGATCTCTACTTGCTCATCTCAGATTTCACTCTAACTTATAAATGTCCCTTTCGCCTTCATATCCGCATACCCCTATACGTGGCGAATTTGTAATATTGCATAAATAACTTTCATCATTCTCGTCCGCATAAATTTCACTACATTTTACACAAAGAGTCGTCTCTTTATCCCAATCATTATCCACAACTAGATAGATAGCTGTTTCTCCACATTTTACACATTTATAGTCTTCCATAATATTTCTTGCCAGTAGAGTAATAGAAGCTAGTGTACTTATCCCGCTATAACTTTCTACCACTGTAAGCTTTAAGTGAGTTGAACTTCCATAATCATATATATGTTTGAAGACAATACCCTTCGTTAAAACATCATTAAGACTATAGTTTTCTATTTCATCGAAATAATCATCACTCATATAGTTCTGATCATCAATAAAACTAGTATAAGTTTTGCTCTTTATACTGAATGAACTTAAATGCTGACAACACTCTAACCAAATATCTCTCAAAAAATTATCTAAATCTCTCAGACTTGCATTGTCCCTTGCTTGTATATAAAACCAGTAGTCTGTGTTATAAAAATCTTCGACCTTAATCATGAAATAGTTCGTGTCTCCTACACCCATATTGTTACATTTTAACAGGTGACTTTTCACTGAACCTTTTGCAAATTCCCTTTTGCAAAGATAACAATTTCCTTTTGAAGCAACTCTTCTCACTATATTATCCACTCCTTGTCTTATCTAAGATGTCTGATCCTACCTAAATTCTAGGGCAATATGTACGATTTGTTCACGATAAATACGATTGCCCACTTCATCTCTCACTGCCTTGTATTAACTTGATCACCGTTAATATCACAGGTTTCCGCATGATAACACCTCTTTTTCGGTTGATTTTGATTGACACTTAATTATACCAAAAACTGAGTGTTCATGCGAATTTTATTGTTATTTTAACACTTTTTTAACGACAAGTCGTTCACATTTTACTCAATTGTAGATCCATCACATTCTATCGCTCTAAAAAACACAAATCAACCCCCTTACTGCGTGAATAATATGCTCTGCGAGAGCCATCTCCCAAAAGGTGCTAGTGGGGTTATGGATGAGTAGTGCTGCCACTATTATTTGCCCTCGACTCTGATCAGATACTGACATTAAGGAACTGCTTGTTCTACTTGCTAAAGCAATTCAACAGCTATAACATAGAGTTGTTGAATAAAAGGAGGTTTGATTTATGTCCTATTTACTTAAGCCATTACAAGCAGGCCCGTTAACCCTCTCTAACCGTTTGGTAATGCCACCGATGGCTACCGCGAAAGCAGATCCTGATGGGAAAGTAAGCCAGTCTATTCTAGACTATTATGCAGAAAAATCCGAAGGTGGCTACCTCTCGCTTATCATAATAGAACACAGTTTTATCCAGTTAGATGGTAAAGCCAGTGACCTGCAGCTTTCCGTTTCTGACGATAGTGTGGTTGAAGGCCTAAAGAAATTGGCGGAGGTCATTCACCGTAATGGCTCTAAGTCCGTGATGCAAATAAACCATGCTGGAAGCAATACTACCCCAGAAATTACTGGTTCTAATCCTGTAGCTCCTTCAGCAGTCTCGCACCCACGTCGAGGGGGTATGCCGAATGAATTTACGAACGAGGGAATCGCGAATATCATCAAAGCCTTTCAAAATGCTGCTCGACGTACTCAGGAGGCTGGTTTTGATGGCGTGGAAATCCATTCCGCCCACGGTTACCTTCTCAATCAATTCTTCTCTCCGCTAACCAACAAACGTACCGATGAATACGGTGGCAATGTCCATAATCGTATTCGCCTTCACCTGCAAATCATAGAAGCGATAAGGGCAGCTGTTGGTGACGATTTCCCCATTCTTTTACGATTAGGTGCGTCAGATTTTCGTGAAGGTGGAATTACTATCGATGATAGTAAAGTCGCCGCCCAAGAATTTGAAAAGGCCGGTGTCAACATTCTTGACATTTCTGGCGGTTTCTCAGGCTATAATGTGCCTGAGCTTAGCGGACAAGGTTATTTTGCACCGCTCACCGTGGCCATCAAACAAGTGGTATCTATTCCAGTGCTTCTCACTGGTGGAATTACCGAAGTGCAAGCAGCTGAACAATTACTAGCTGAAGAGAAAGCAGACCTCATTGGTGTAGGAAGAGCGCTCCTTACTAATTCGAAATGGGCAGAGCAGGCTATCAATAGCCTACATTAAAAGGACCCTGTGCGTCATCTCTCCCTCCCTTAGAATATCAAAAGACATGGATAATTATTACCTTCACCACCCGGCATTTTAATCCACTGATATTTAGCTTGGTATACCTCGCCTTGCTCCCAAAGATAGGGTTGTTCACCAAAGCGATCCTGCACCTCTTGAAGAGCCAATTCCTCAATGGGTTGTATGATATTCTGAATATTATCCTGCACTTTGACATCGGGCGGCAAAAGTAGATTAAAAACTTCCTCGGGTAACCCTTGATTTAAACGAAGCTCCCGAACCACCTTGCGTTGCACTAATTCATGGTTGGCATTGTACAATTCCGTCACCAGCGGCATCCAAGTGTCTTTATCCATCCACAAATGGGTAATCATATCCCCCTTACCACTTACTTTCTGGTTAAATTGAAGATGCAGAGCTGGGCGCCCACTGACGTATTCAGTGCCCAGTGGTCGACTATTCCGGGTATCTGGTTCCGTTTAGCGACTTCCAGCAAACTAACCCCCAACAAATCCACGTCAATCACAACCTGTTGTTGATCAATTGGTAATAGCTGGAGACCCCGAGCCAGTTCACAACGCATCACGACCAACTCATCCACTGCAAGACCTATTTGCTGTAGAATCCCTGGATCAAAGCCTTCTGTTCCCCGTTGTTTGAGCCGGAGAATCATGTAGACCTCGTTCGTGACAATTCGACGCCACCAAGCCAGAAAAGGCCGCAATCTCGACGAGAGTATGCAGGTGAGTATGCATTTTAAGCAAAGCATTTTGTACGGCATCTCCAGCGAGGTCCGGATCACGCAACATTGCTCGCGCTTGACGCAAGGCCAGAGGATATACCTGAGCGAGCAGGGACTCCCAGGCCACTAGGTCACCTACTTGGGCCTTCCTGATCAGTTCATTTATTTCAATCACTCGAAACAGCTCCCTACTTGAGAAATTAATCTGATATGATTATAGACTATTCAACGTCTTCTGCTCTACTTTTATCCTAATGGGAAGTTTTCCTCCAAGCCAGCAAAGGAATTTGCAGACCTATGAGAAGTGCTGTCCCCATCAATGTGGTGACAATCGGTTCCCATAAAGGCGAAGAGCGTGACCAAGCGGTTTGACTCAGGGTCGCTTTAATTAACTCTAAAAGGCCAGAAACAAAATGGCCCTGCCACACCATCGGTAAAAGTAGGTTCACTAACACAATACTAATCAAAGCTAATCCACCCGCCAAGGTCGGACTTGTCACAAGAGCACTGGCCAACAGGATCAAGCTAATTAGAAACCCTTGATATAAAACATAGAGCAGGGCTCCTTGACATAGGGCACTCCAATTTACCGGACCGATCAATTCGACAGTGTAATAGGCCCCGATTCCTAGTCCGACCAACGAGGAGAGAGCAGCCACCAGGAAAAACACGCTATACTTGGCCAAAACGTAGTGAGTGATGTTGACCGGTTTACTCCATAACCATTCCCCAACAAGTTTCCGTTCACTTGCAATCAAGCCCATTCCTACTAGGATAAGAGCAAGAATACCTAATTGGTTATATTGGCCGATGATACTATAAAGCACCTGATCCACTGTGGGCGGCGGAATATGAATCACTGTGCCTTCTGGCAAGTTGCTGGCCGAGCTCAAAATTAACGGCATTAGTTTAAAGGTGATTGGTTGTAAGACCCCTAGGAACAAGTAAACCGCGACCAACGGTATCCAACGTCCTAGCCTAACCATCTCTCGGGCCTCTTTAGCGAGCCATATTGACATCATCAGCCCCTCCTTGACCCTCTCTTGAATTTTGACGTTGTTCTTCTTCAGCCTGCTTGACAACCTTATAGAAAAATTGTTCCAATCCCTGTTCCTGCCAAGCTACATTGCTGACTGGAACCCCAACACCCTGCAGGGCACCGCTAAATCCGGCCTGCAACTGGTTCATTAGACGACTGTCCACTTTGAAGTGCACCTGAGCCCTAATTATGCTTTCTCCACTTTGCTTTAATAACTCAGGCATAGTTCCCTGGGCCTTGATTTGTCCCTTGTGGATGATGACCAACCCATCACACACCTGCTCAATATCGTGTAAAATATGGCTGGATAAAAAGATGGTTTTTTCCTGTTTTAGTTTTTTTAATAAGGAAAACACTTCATCTCGACCTTGCGGGTCAAGCGCTGACACCGGCTCATCCAATAAGAGCACCGGTGGGTCACCGATCAACGCAGAGGCTAAACCTAAGCGTTGCTGCATGCCACCTGAATATTTACCAACACGACGGCGAGCAAATTCCAACAAACCAACGGTATCCAAATATTTGTCCGCAGCTTTTTTCGCCTGGCGTGCTGGCACACCCACTAATTCCGCGCTAAGCCGAAGAAACTCCTCACCACTTAACCACGGATAAAACTCAGGACGTTGTGGAAGATATCCGCAGAGCTTCTGTACTTTCTGCCGTTCGGTAAGAAGAGACTGCCCAGCAACGAATATTTCCCCTTGATCCGGTCGTAGCAAACCCACCAACATACGCAAAACTGTTGTCTTACCTGCTCCATTTTGGCCCAAGAATCCATAGCACGTCTCACTAGGTATTCGAAAACTGACATTTTCCAAGGCCTTGAACGCTCCAAACTTCTTACTAACTCTTTTGCATTCAATCATTGAGCTTCTCTCCCCAGAGTCCAGTATAGTACAGGACCCATTAAACTAAATACCACGATGATAATAGCCCAAATAATCTTATTTCCTCTCTGAACTCCATCACTTCGCACCAGGCTGATCAAAGAAGCCACTTGTAGAATTAATTGAGTAATAATAATCGGTATAACCAAAGTCCACGGGATGTTCGCTAACTCCACACTCATTTATCTCGGACTCCTTCCACCCTCAATTTCCTCTTAGTCTTAGTCTTAATTCAGTTTTAGTTTTAGTCTCAGAACTCTGGACATGACCCACTAAAAAAAAATAATTATTGGTGATTACTGCTTTGAAACTACTCTGTAGAAAATCGGAAATTGGTTTTTATCGAGTGTAACAGGCTCTAATTCGTTCAATTTACGACATAATTTTTCCACCGACCTCTGATACTTGGGCTGATCCATACAAGAAATGGTGACCTGTAGGGTGCCCTCTACTAAATGAAGGTAGGCACCCCTCTCGATAATCATCTGAAGAATCTGCCGAATATCTTTGGGATCATCGTAACATCCAGCAAAGACATCTAATAGCATTTCATTTAGATTGTAGGTTGCTATCTTGATATTGTCCAAAAGGTATTTCCGTTCTAGGTTAAGTGCGACTCTTTCTTGACCAGGCTTGGCTTCTTGATAGAGGATATACGTAGGCTCAGCATCCTTTTTTGCTGCCAACGTTTTAAGTTCTTTTTCCTGCAATTCTTTTTGTTCAATCAGTTTTTGATAACTTTTTAGGCTTTGGTAATGGCTTAAGGGTTTATCGTTAGTCCGAGAGTTAAGAAACTTATCAGCGATCAGTTGTTGGGTTTGCTGGAGCTTTTTCTTCAGATGACTGATTTGGGTATCGATCTCTCTCATCCGTGGATTCTTGACCATGGGCTGTTCCGCCAGTTCATGAACTCCATAAGCCGGGTTATAGTCAATATGGTAGCCTTGTTTGGCCGCTTTAAAGAAGTTCTCTTGTTTCCACCGATTAATTAGGTCATGAATGATCTGTGTCGTGGTCAGAGGTTCAAAGCCAGGGTGGGTTTCTGCCGTGAATTTAAAGGCATTGGTCACTAGAGTAGCGTGGTCTTCTTCCCCTGGAGCATAGAAACTAATGGCTCCTGCCTCATACTTCTCTTGACCTACATTGATATTGCGCCGATAAGCATGGTACTTAATTTGTGGTTTTTCACCTTCTTTAACCCGTTCGTCATAAATGATGTGGGTAAAGAGTTCATGAGAGATCGGTTGATCCCGCTTACGCCAAGTGATATAGATGACTCCCATCTGATCGAGTGTTTGAAAGAGTTTGGAGTTATAACCCCCTCGATCAAAAACGACAATGAGGGGGGACTGGGTTCCGTTTTCTACCATCAACTCCTGTGCATCTTTGACCATGTCGGGGATGATGTCAGTAAATTGGACTGCGGCTGAGGTCAGGCGGAAGAAGATCGGCCTGCCTTTGAGATCATTGGCAAAATAATGATGGTTTCCTTTCAGGGCCAAACGCCGGGTGGTGAAATACCCTTTAGCAATTTGAGACTTACCATAGTAAGGAACAAAATGCCCATCCAAGTAGAGAATACCGAGTTGGACAATATCCAGTTTAACATACTGCCGAGCTAGTTTCATGGCGACAGCGCCTGAGGTCTCTAGCATGGTAAGCCCCTCCAAAAAGCGCCGTAGGGTCTTTACGACGGGTGCTTTCAGCGCCCCGATCAACGGTCCAAAGGCCTTTCTATCCGCTAACTTAAAGGCTTCTATCGAAGGAAAACGGAAGACAATCAAGTAGACCATGGTCAAAAACATCTGGGATAGGTTATACAATCGCTCAGGGTTCAACAGGTCCTGTAGGTTACTCGCCACTGTTTTGGCTTTATCGGCGCATGCATTCTTTTGAGCTAACACGGACTGTTCTAAGATGGGGATGAGATTCAGTTTCTGCAGGAAGGGGTTTAAGATTAGAGCAGCGCCGTAACGACTATCCATTCCTTGGGTCAAGCCGCTGATTAACGCCTCTTCTGTTTGAGTAGAACATGAGTGAAACGGCAATTCGTCGTCTTCGGTCTGAAGGTCGGTTGCCAGTAGGTCATCGTCTTCTGTCTGACGGCCGATGATCGGCAGTTCAGTCTCCATGAGCTCTATGGATAAAGTCTGAGCACCCTCATTTTCCGTAACAACGGGTAATAGGCTATCCACTTCAATACATAGTTGCTCTGATTCAGGTTTGTTTTTTCTCTTTTGCTGCCGATAAGCCGATAATGCTCGGCCAACACCAGCCCGGTGAATGGTCACCTGAAACGTTTCCTCAATCCTTTTGGCAATCGCTTGCTGGGTCAGTCCAGGTTCCTCGGCAACTAGTTCCCAGATGAATTCCTTGATGAGAGGAGTGATCTTCCAAGGGGTAGTAGGACCCTTGGGACCCGGTATTTTTCGAATAAGACCTTCTAAACTATGTTCATCATAGGCTTGTAGATATCGATTGATCGTATTGTAATGACACCCAAAGGCTTGCGCTAATTCCCGTTGAGATACCACTTGTGACCGAGCCAAGTTCACAATGGCATAACGCTCAGAAATCTCATCGCTCACCGGATATTGAGAAAACAAAGCATAGTTAACATATATACTGCGATATTCATTCATGGTTTCTATCCATACGGCTCGATTAATCCGACTGATCTCGGGACGTTCCATACTATTGAATAAAACATCTGACATAGTGCACCCTCCTGATAATAGTATACCAAAAAGAGGGCCATTTGTCATCACGAAAAAGGGAAATATCACCATTAATTCTTGCGCAGACCCTTGGTGTCACTGGATCTTAGTTTGCGCCTGTGGCATGGGTTCCGAGGTTCAGGGAGGTATTGGGCACCACGTGAAGAAATATCATGTCCAGAGTTCTGAATTTCGTTAACGACGGTTAAAGCTAAAATACCAGTTACAAAAAGAAAGCCAAGTAAGAAATAATAATTTTCACTTGTTCTTGTATATAACAGTCGTAAATACCATTTTAAAGCAATTGGCAAACTTAACAAAATCCCTATTCCTCCAATAAATATGAGATCCAGAATATACTTTACTAAGCCAGAAAAACCTTTTTGATCTAGAATTATCATGTTAAAAATTCCTCCTGGATAATGATTTTCTAAATAAAGTATATACGATATTATTTATTAAAGAATAATATTATATACAATAAAAAATAATCAAAAAATTATTAATAATAAGGAGGAAAACGATTTGGCTTTATCGAATATTATTTAAATATTCCAAATAGTAAAACTCAGCAAGATATTACCAAACTTCCCAAAATGCAATCTTTCTAATTTTCTAAGTATCTTCTTATAATACGTTCTTATGAGTAGACTAGGAAAGTTAGTATAACTAGGCTAACGAGGAGGTGAATTCGGAGTCTACGGCAAAATAATAACATCTAGAAAAGAGGAGGAAAACAATGAATGAGTTGATCGGAAAAATTGATTCCTTTGTATGGGGACCCTTTACAATTGTACTTTTAGTTGGTACTGGTATTTTTATCACTATATTAGTACGTGCTATTCAAGTTCGCAAATTCGTATATGGCTGGAAGTTACTTTCAGGCAAATATGATAACCCTAAAGATGAGGGGGAAATCACCCACTTTCAGGCTTTAAGTGCAGCACTTTCGGCAACGATCGGAACTGGTAATATCGCAGGTGTTGGTACTGCTATCGCCCTTGGTGGTCCGGGAGCCTTATTCTGGATGTGGGTAACCGCCTTTGTCGGAATGGCTACCAAATATGCAGAATGCTTGCTATCCCTTAAATTCAGGACAGTTCATGAAGATGGTTCTGTCAGCGGCGGTCCTATGTATTATCTGGAAAAAGGGTTAGGTCAAAAATGGTTGGCTATGTTATTTGCTCTATTCGCTGCTGTTGCCTCTTTCGGGATTGGTAATATGGTTCAAGCTAACTCGGTTGCCGAACCCGCATTAAAATATTTTCACATTCCTAAAGTCGCAACCGGCATTATTATGGGTCTATTAGTTTTTGCGGTTATTGTCGGTGGAATTAAACGCATTGGACGCGTTGCCAGCCGAATTGTGCCCATCATGACTATATTCTACGTTGCTGGTTCTCTAATCGTTATTTTTTTGAACTTCAGTGGTGTACCCCACGCTTTCGCAGTTATCTTCCATGATGCTTTCAGCGGTACCGCTGTCACTGGCGGTTTTGCAGGAGCAGCTGTAGCCCAGGCCATCCGATTCGGGGTTGCTCGTGGAGTCTTCTCTAACGAAGCTGGTCTTGGTAGTGCGCCAATTGCTCACGGTGCTGCCAAAACAAAATACCCTGTCCGTGAAGGACTTGTTGCCATGCTTGGACCCTTCATTGATACAATTGTTGTATGTACAATGACCGGTTTGGTTATTGTCACGACTGGTGCCTTTACACAAGTAGATGCCGCAGGTAAAGCGTTAACTGGCGCTAATCTTACGGCTAAAGCCTTCAATCTCGGTCTTCCTGGACCTGGCGAATACATCGTAGCCATTGGTATCATCTTCTTTGCCCTTTCTACAATTATTAGCTGGTCCTACTACGGAGATCGTGCAGTTGAATATCTCTTAGGTTCTAAATTCGTTCTTCCGTATCGTATCCTTTATTGCGTTTTGATTCCGGTCGGAGCAGCAACTACCCTGGAACTTATCTGGAACATTTCCGACGTGTTCAATGCTCTAATGGCCATCCCGAACTTAATTGGTTTAATCCTCTTAAGCGGTACAGTTATTAAGATGACCAAAGATTACTTCGCTGATCCTAATAATATTACTGACATAACATAAATTTATCCCAGTAAACCTTTCAGTTAACCAAATACAAATATGAAGGGAACGTCAGGCAATATTTAAGCCTGACGTTCCCTTCATTTCCACTTCTTTCTACCTCTGACACCTTGAACAATACACCGTCGTCCGCCCAGCAAGACGAATCCGTTCTAACGTTTGCCCACAGACTTGGCAGGGTTTCCCGCCCCGTCCGTACACTTGTAAGGCCTGTTCAAAGGATCCCTTTTCCCCATTGGCATCCCGATAATCTCGGAAAGATGTGCCTCTAGCATCGATCCCTGCCTGAAGGACATGTTGAATCGCATGGTGCAGTTTCGAAATTTCTTCCTCGGATAGGGTGTCTACTCTGCGGTCCGGAGATAATCCAGCAAGGAAAAGAGATTCATCCGCATAGATGTTACCCATTCCCGCGAGAACGGTCTGATCAAGTAACGCCGCTTTTAAAAAGACTTTCTTCTTTCCGAAGCGGCCTTTCAGCACTGCGGGTGTGAATTCAGCTTCCAAGGGTTCTGGCCCGAGTTTGCTCAGAGAGGTTTGACTAAAACGCAGTGAGGTCGGTATCGCTTGAATACGCCCAAATTTACGTACGTCTGAAAAATGCAGTTCGCCACGTTCCAACCGAAAAACCACATGGGTCTGCTTTTCCGGTTCTCGATGATCCGGATAATAATTCAAGCGCCCCGTCATGCGCATATGCGCAATTAACGTCAAATCTTCATCCAGCAAGATCATAAGGTATTTACCGCGACGATCGATAGTTTTGATCCGTCGTCCTGTGACTAAAGCTTCAAAGGCCTTATCTTCCCATCCGCAGACTGCAGAGGGCCAGATCAGCGTAATTTCCTCAATTTTAATATCTCTAACGTGTTCGGCTAAGGTCCGTCGAATTGTTTCGACCTCAGGAAGTTCTGGCATATTATTTCCTCATTCCGCAGGCTTAAACGACTGCATGTCATACCAATTGGGCCCAACTTTACAGTCCACCGTCATGGGCACAGAAAGCGGGTAAGCGTTTTCCATAGTTTCGATTAGCACACGAGCTACACTCTCTAAATCTTCAGGAGCAACTTGGAGCAGGAGCTCATCATGCACTTGAAGCAACATAGCTGCCCTGAAGGGTTTCAGCCCTTCTGCCACCTTAATCATCGCTAATTTCATAATATCAGCTGCGGTTCCCTGTACTGGCGTGTTCATGGCAATGCGTTCTCCAAATTGACGCTGAACTCGGTTAGGATGGAGCAATTCTGGAATTCTTCGAAGACGATTTAGCAACGTACGGACTTGCCCCTCTTGTTTAGCCTTCGCAACGACTGCTTCTAGATAACGTTTGACCCCACTATAGCGTTTAAAATATCGTTCAATGTAAACTTTCGATTCTTTACGAGGAATGCCCAAATCTCTCGAAAGACCAAACTCCGTTAGCCCGTACACCAAACCAAAATTAACCGCCTTGGCGCTCCGACGCATATCCGAGGTCACTGCCTCAAGTGAGATACCAAATACTTCTGCAGCCGTACGAGTATGGACATCCTGCCCCAGAGCAAACGATTCACAAAGAAGAGGATCTTGGGAATAGTGAGCTAAAATTCGCAGCTCAATTTGCGAGTAATCGGCTGACAGGAGTAACCATCCTGGCTCTGTGGGATGGAAAACTTTTCTTAATAGCCTTCCCTGCTCAAGGCGCATAGGTATATTCTGCAGATTCGGCTCTGTGCTCGACAAACGACCAGTTGTGGTCACCGTTTGTTGAAATGTGGTATGAATCCTACCGTCTTTCACTTGAGCAAGCAATCCGTTTATATAGGTGGACATCAGTTTATTTAGCTGCCGATAGTCAAGAATTTTTTCTACGATTGGGTGAGCTAACCGCAGTTCCTCCAGCGTTTCCGCATTGGTAGAATAACCAGTTTTGGTCTTTTTTGCCGTGGGCAAGCCAAGCTTTTCAAAAAGGATCGTTCCCAACTGCTTCGGAGAATTTATATTAAAGGTTTCCTCTGCCAGCGCATAAATGTCTTGTTCTAGTTGTTTTAAGGTTACACTGATCCCATCACCAAAGCTCGTCAATTGTACTGCGTCAACCCCGATCCCCTGACGCTCAATCTCCGCTAGTACCAAGCTTAACGGTTCTTCAATGTCATGCAGTAAGCTCGTCAGTCCCAGCGAATCGAGTTCTTCCTGAAACTTTGGGGCAACTTGGGCTAACGCAGTAGCTTCTTTGGCGCTGCTCACGAAGACATCTTGGTTCTGAACGTATTCTTTTACTAAATCCAACGGTGCAAACTTAGTTCGAGCGGATTGAATAAGATAAGAGGCTAAGCTCATATCTAGCGCAACACCCTTTAAGGCAGTGGCTTCATTAGAGAGCAACAAGGCCACAGTCTTGCTGTCTGCCAAGGTTTTGGAGACCTGATCATTACCCAACAGGCCTAACCACGCTTTGATGACGTCCTGGGAAGCTTCCGCACGTTTCAGAGTAAAGGACTCACCCAGGGTAGCAACTCCCCATTCCAGCCAGCGACCGCCTTGTAAGCCAGTTCCCTCATAACGACAGGCTAACGTGAGGGGTATCTTGCTTGATTGCCACTTTTCGATCTGTACCAACCAGCCATCTTCCGAGAGCGTAGATTCAGGCCAATCTTCTAACAACTTGTCGGGGCTTTCGCCAATCGTTTCTGCATCGTCTTTATGACGTTCTTGCCAAATACGAGTCACACTCTTAAGATCATACTTTTGAAAAACAGGGAGCACTTTGGTCCCTTGTGAGCGGCGATAAACAAGATCGTCTAACGAAAATTCTAACGGAACTTCGATCAGCATTGTCGCTAACTTTTTACTTAGTATCGCCTGATCAGCAAATTCTTTTAAATTTCTTTGAACTTTTTTCCCAGATACTTTATCTGCATTCGCCAAAACGTTCTCGACTGTTTCAAACTCCCAAAGTAATTTCAGCGCGGTTTTCTCCCCGATACCGGGAACTCCGGGAATATTATCTGAGGAGTCTCCCATGAGACCCTTCAGATCGATGATTTGGTAAGGTCGGAGCTGATAACGTTCCCATAGAGAATGTTCGTCATAGCGTTCAACCTCACTAATCCCTTTTTTAGTCAAATAGATATTCGTTTTAGGGGATATCAGTTGAAGTGCATCTCTGTCCCCAGTATAAATCTGCACTTCCATCCCCTGGGCTTCAGCCAGTTTGGCTACAACGGCAATAAGATCATCTGCTTCATACCCAGCCAGCTCAAGCATGGGAACGTCCAATTCCATTAAGACTTCTTTAAGATAATCAAATTGTGGGCGTAATCCCTCCGGGGTTTCTTTCCGTTGCGCTTTATACCCGGCATACTGTTCAATCCGTACAGTTGCCTTAGTTTTATCGAAAGCCACCACCCAGTAATCTGGCTGTTGTTCTTGTTCTAATCTAAAAAGCATGGTGAGAAAACCATGCAATACATTCGTCGGACGCCCATCGGCCGTCGTTAGCGGCGGCAGAGCATAAAAGGCGCGATTCGCAAGGCTATTTCCGTCTAAAATTACCATTCGCGGCATCGTAAAAACCTCCAATCATTCGCCTTTAACTATACCATACCCACTGTTTTCTAACAAACGATTGAGGGCTCGTCATACAAAAATAGAGCCTTCTCAGGCTCTATTTGCATAATCATTTTTGGTGGGCGAGGGGGGACTTGAACCCCCACATCCTCACAGATATCGGATTTTGAGACCGACGCGTCTGCCATTCCGCCACTCGCCCAACTTAATTCGTCCATAATTTAAGACGACTTAAATATAATACCATTAATTAAAAGATTTAGTCAAGAACTTTTGATAAATTATTGATATCTATAACCTTTACCTTTTATCGTTTGCCACTAAAGCAGCTATCGCAATAGAATTCATTTTCGCTTCGTGGCTATCTGATCGTGATGTAAGAATGACGGGTGCTGAAGTTCCTACTAAAATCCCACCATTTTTCGAAGCAGAGGCATAGACTAAGGTTTTATACATCACATTGCCCACTTCAAAACTTGGAAGTAATATAATATCTGCTTTTCCCGCTACAGTTCCTGCTAGCCCTTTGTGCCTGGCAGCTTCTTCTGAAATAGCAGTATCTAAAGACAAAGGTCCATCTACTTCGCATCCCAGAATTTGCCCTCTCTCATTCATTTTGGATAGAATTGATGCATCTAGAGTAGCTGGAGAATCCAAGTTTACAACTTCAACTGCGCAGATAGGCGCTACTTTAGGATTTTCAATTCCTAGTGCGCGGGCGACAGTCACTGCGTTTTTTATAATGTCAATTTTGGCATTTAAATCAGGATACATATTGAAAGCTGCATCTGTTATTAGTAATAATCTGTCAAACCCTGGCACCTCAAATACTGCAACGTGGGACATTAGCTTTCCCGTTCTTAAGCCTTTTTCCTTATCTAAGACCGCTTTCAAAAGGCTAGCGGTATCGATCAGCCCTTTCATAAGCATGTCCGCCTTACCGTTTGAAACTAATTCTACAGCTGTCAAAGCTGCTTGTTTTTCATCGAGTTCATGAATTATCGTAAACTCCCTGAGATCCATTCCTATTCTAGCTGCGATTATTTGGATTTCTTCACGATCCCCAATCAATATAGCATCTGCTATGCCCTTTGCTTTAGCGTCTCTTAAGGCTTCCAATACAGGTTCATCCTGTGCGAGGGCCACAGCCACCCTTTTAGATTCTAGTTCCTTTACCTTTTGAAATATTTGTTCAAATTTATTCATTTTAATTTACTCCTTATACGTTAAAAAGTTATACATAAAAAATACGCAAGTCCTACAAATCAACTTACGCATTATCTAAAAGCATTAGATTAATAAATAGAGCAGTTAATAATTGCATAATCATTGTGATGGTCGTATAAAGGAATGGAGACTATTTAGTCAAGTTCTTTTGCTAAATCTAAAGTAATCTTTTCTTGATAAACCCCAATTGCCCGTAACTTCTGATATCGTTTTTCCCTCAGTGCTTCTGGGGTCTCTGCTCGCAAGCGCACGAGGTACTTCGAAATAACCTGAGATAATTCTTCTGCAGTTTGACGTAGGTTGTTATGAGCGCCACCCTGAGGTTCTCGTACTACCTCATCCGCTACCCCAAGTCTTAACAGATCCTGAGCCGTAAACTTTAGTGCCGCCGCTGCTTCTTTAGCCTTGGTCGTGTCCTTCCAAAGAATTGAAGCACAACTTTCCGGGGCAACGACCGAGTAAAAGGAATTTTCAAGCATCAACACCACATTGCCCACCCCTAGTGCAAGAGCGCCGCCGCTTCCGCCCTCTCCAATAACCGTACTGATCACTGGTACGTGATAGCCCGCCATCGCCACGAGGCATTTGGCTATAGCTTCACCCTGTCCTCGTTCCTCAGCTCCTAAGTCGCAGGCGGCTCCAGGAGTATCAATAAATGTTAAAATCGGGCGACCAAACTTTTCGGCTTGATCCATCAAGCGCACTGCCTTGCGATATCCCTCGGGATGTGGCATTCCGAAATTGCGTTTAATATTCTCCTTCGTGTCTTTTCCCTTAACCTGAGCAATCACCGTCACTGCTGTTCCGTGAAAAAGCGCAATTCCACCCGCAACCGAACGATCATCTGCAAAAAGTCTATCCCCTTTAAGTTCAATAAAATCTTCAAACAACAGTGGAGCATAGTCGTAAAAATTAGGACGCTCCAAGTGTCTTGCAATCTGAACTTTTTGCCAAGGTTCAAGCCCTCCATATATTTCCACCTTTAAAAGAGCAACTTTCTTTTCAAGGGTGGCGACCTCCAGGGAAAGGTCTATATCCTTTTCAGCCGAAAACTTCTTGAGGTCCGAAATCTTCTGAACGAGTTCCATAATCGGTTTTTCAAAATCAAACAATTGCGCCATACTGAGCCCCTTCCTGATGGTATTGCAACAATCGTGCCAAAGTAGCGCGCATCTGAGCACGTTCCACAATCATATCAATCAAGCCATGCTCTTGGTTAAACTCAGCCGTTTGTGCACCTGCGGGCAATTCTTGCCTCATCGTCTGCTTGATTACACGCGGCCCTGTAAATCCAATTAATGCATTGGGTTCGGCGATTAAGATGTCACCTAATGAAGCATAACTAGCTGTAACTCCTCCAAGCGTGGGATCTGTGATTACCGAAATGAATAGTAAATGTTTCTCAGCCATTCTACCCAGAGCAGCGCTGGTCTTCGCCATCTGGTAGAGGGAAAGAATTCCTTCTTGCATTCGAGCGCCCCCAGACGTAGAAAATATGACCAATGGTAAGCGCAAATCAATCGCTCGTTCGATCGCCCGAGCAATCTTTTCTCCCACGACAGAGCCCATGCTGCCCATCATAAAATTCGCTTCATTGAAAGCAAGTACCACAGAAACGTCTTCAATTTTAGCCCGTCCCGTGAGCACTCCTTCCTTCATCCCTGACTTTTCCTGTGCCACTAGGAGCTTATCCGGATAACCTGGAAACTCCATCGGATCAAGGCTTAGTATCTCAGTATCCCATTCTTCAAAGCTGTTTTCATCAACCAAGAGCTTAAGGCGAGCCTTCGCTGAAATACGAAAATGATACTCACACGTGGTACAAACCCGTGCGTTTTCGTCAAGATTTTTAGTGAAGAGCACTTCTCCGCACTTTGGACATTTGACCCAAAGACCATCAGGAAGCTCTTTCTTTTTTGCAATCATAGGTTCTTTCTGAGGAACATCATATGGACTACGTTTCTCCATTGGAGGAGATTGAATGGTAACGTATTTTGTTTTTCTAAATATATCTTTAAACATAATTAGCTCCCTATGGCGCCAGTAATGATTTCATGCGCTTCTTCGGCTTCCGATTCCAGAACGAGAATTTCGACTGAAGCATGATCACCGAGATGAGCAGAACCAATCGGGCGAAGTTGAACAAGTATTCCTTCTTCTGTAAGTACAATTTTATACTTCTCTGCAATTAACTTATTGGGTGCAATATAAATGACGGTCCACATTCAGCAAAAGCCCCCTTATTAAATCCGTATTATGATATCATAGCCCATCTGATTGTGCAACAAAGCTATCATTAGTCTTCACCATTTGAATCTGTGAGGGTGCTAGCATATTTAGCTATTAAGGCCCTTTCGACATGTGGTGGTACAAAATCCATAACCCCAGCATGTAAACTGGCAGCCCACTTGATCGCGCTAGAACTTATAAAAGAGAATTCGCTCTGGGTCATCAGAAAAATCGTTTCAATATCTGAGGCAATCTTCTTATTCATTAAGGCAAGTTGAAATTCATACTCAAAATCGGATAAGGCCCGTAGTCCTCTGAGAATAGCTACTGCTCCACATTGTCGTGCAAATTCAACTGTCAACCCTTCAAAAACCCGGACAGTGACATTCGGCATGTCTTTCGTTGCTTCCAAGAGTAGTTCCATTCTCTCCCCAAGCGTAAACAAGGGTGTCTTCTTACTATCTGCAGCAATGGCAATAGTCACGCCGTCAAATAGCTCCTTCGAGCGGTTTAATATATCAAGATGTCCATTGGTTACCGGGTCGAATGTTCCTGGATAAATTGCATTACGCACACTCTATTATCTCCTTTTATCTCTTCCAAAATCCCACTTCTTTCAGGAAGCTTTGTAAGCTCACTTTAGGATATTTTCATGCACTTCGCTACAAAAGTCTGGATTCCTGCTGATAAACACAATCAAGCAAAAATTTTCGTTGATTTCCAAACAACATTACTCTGCCCCATCACTTCATGAAGTAAGTTTATCAATTCATCTCCATCACTCACCCAGAATTCCTGTTCCCTGTATTTCCGATTATCCTCAAAAAAGAAATTTACAGGCTGACTTCCGGGATAACGCTGTAAAATACTCGATATAGTTCCCATAAGCTCACTTTTATCATTGGGAAACCTTAGCCAAAGACGTTTTCTAACTGTTTGCCGCTTAGGAATTTTAGGTAGGGAGATCGGTTTGTCCCCTTCAAAGGGCCTCAAGTCCTCAAGTGCCGTTATTTTCTCCGCAAAGATCTTTTTCTCTTCATCCCTGATGATATACTTCCCTACAATCACGATTACCTCATCATTGCCTAAAGCGTGGGTTTGTGAATAGATCCGCGGAAAAACTAAGACCTCAACCCCTCCTGTTAAGTCTTCCAGAACAAAACTGGCCATCATCTCACCTTTCTTAGTCACATTCTGCCGAAACCCAGTTACTAATCCGCCGAGAGCCACTTTCCTCTCTTCCTCACTCTCTAAGCAAGTTAGAATATCTGAAGATATACAGGGCTGAAGTTGAGGTAGAACCGAGGAAAGGGGATGCCCACTTAGATAGAGACCCAAATATTCTTTTTCCATATCAAGGATCTCTCGTTCTGGAAAATCCGGAAGATTGGGTAAACGAACCCCTTCATCCATGGCTTCATCCAAATCGAAGAGAGAGAATTGACCGGAAATCCGATCCTTTTGCCGTCTCCCAGCTGCGTCTAATACTTGATCCATGATAGCCAAAGCCTGCGTCCGGGAACAAAACGAACCCATGGCCCCGGAACGGACCAAGCTTTCCAGAACTCTCCGGTTCAGAACCTTTTGATCGACACGCATACAAAAATCATCCAAAGATTTAAAGAGGCCGTCTTTGCGAGCTTCTAGGATTTTTTCCAAGACATTAACTCCCACATTGCGGATGGCTCCTAAGCCAAAACGAATTGCTTGTTCTTCAAGAGAGAATCCTACTTGACTATATTGCACATCCGGAGGGAGTACCTGAATCCCATTTAACTTGGCATCTTGAATATAAAACGATACTTTATCTGACGAGCCCATCACAGTGCTTAAGAGTGCCGCCATGAACTCTAAAGGATAGTTTGCTTTTAAATAGGCAGTTTGATACGAAATCACGGCATAGGCCGTTGCATGTCCTTTATTAAAGCCATATTCCGCAAACTTGGCCATCAGATCAAAAATTTCCTCTGCATCATGATGAGTCAATCCAAGCCGAAGTGCGCCTGGAATAATCCATTCCCCGTCCTCATCTTGCAACCCCAGAATAAAGTTCTGACGTTCCTCTTCCATGATTTCTTTTTTCTTTTTTCCCATCGCCCGACGGAGCAAATCTGCTCGACCAAGAGAATAGCCACCAATGTCACGGGCAATCTGCATTACTTGTTCTTGATAAACGATAACCCCGTAGGTAGATTTAAGAATAGGTTCCATCTTCGGATGCAGATAAGTGATGTTGCTTCCTTGTTTACGTCGGATAAATTCCGGAATTTGATCCATCGGACCCGGTCGATATAAGGCTATGACCGCAATAATGTCCTCAAAGCAGGTCGGCTTCAGTTCTTTCAAAATCGCCCGCATACCCCCACTTTCGAGTTGAAAGATCCCGGTACTATTCCCTGATGCCAACAATATGTACGTCTGCGGATCATCGAGGGTCAGAGTTTGTAAATCCAGTTTCAACCCACGAGTCTCTTCAATTCTTCGCACAGCCTCTTGCAAAATGGTTAAGTTGCGCAAACCCAAAAAATCCATCTTCAGAAGCCCAATTTCCTCGACCACTTTCATCGGGAATTGAGTCATCACAAAATCCTCTGACGTCCTCTGAAGTGGGACATAATTCATAAGGGGTTCCTTAGAGATAACGATCCCGGCTGCATGCGTTGAAGCGTGTCTAGTCATGCCTTCGAGAGATCTGGCTAAGGTGTAAAGCCTTTTAATATCTTCATCCTCTTCGACCATACGGGCCAAATCTGGGGATACACTTATAGCTTTGTCCAAAGTCATGCCTAAATCAGCAGGAATAGCTTTTGCTACTTTATCGACCCGGGCCAAAGGCATAGCCAAAACCCTTCCTCCATCTCTGATTGCCGCCTTTGCTCCCATGGTTCCAAACGTAATGATTTGACACACCTTATCCGCACCATATTTTTCGATTACATAGCGGATTACACGTTCCCGACCGTCTGTGTCAAAATCAATGTCAATATCTGGCATAGAGATTCGTTCTGGATTTAAAAAACGTTCAAACAGAAGATCAAAACGTAGTGGATCAACTGAAGTGATGCCTAATAAATAAGCTACCATACTCGCCGCCGCAGACCCTCTCCCAGGACCCACAGCCACACCGTTTTCCTTGGCAAAACGGCAAAAATCGGCAACAATCAGAAAATAACCTGAAAAGCCCGTCTGGAAAATGATTTCAAGTTCATAATTTAAGCGAACGCGTTCCTTTTCTGTCATTTGTGGATAGAATCGTGGAAAAGCCTCGCGACATTCCGTTTCAAGATAACCGTCTAACGTAGTTCCCGCAGGAACTTCAAATACAGGTAACAGGTTACCTCCAAATTGAAACTCTACTTGACAGCGTTTCGCAATTCGTGCTGTATTCTCTAACAGCTCAGGATGTTCTCCAAACATCAGCGCCATTTCATGGGCAGATTTTAGGTAGAACTCTTGACTGGAAAACCTCATCCGTGACGTATCCGCTAAGGTTTTTCCAGTTTGGATGCAGAGCAAAGCATCTTGTACGAAAGCATCTTTACTATCGACATAATGAACATCATTAGTTGCCACCATCGGAATCCCCGTACGTTCATGTACCTTCCACATTCCTTCAATGACTTTACGTTGCTCCTCTAAACCATGATCTTGGATTTCGAGGAAGAAATTACCTTTGCCAAAAATCTCCTCATATTCGAAAGCACTCTTAACCGCCATTTCCAATTGATCCTGCAGAAGGCAACTCGCTACCTCCCCTGCTAGGCACGCACTAAGTGCGATAAGCCCCGTGGAATGCTTGCGAAGAATTTCCTTATCTACTCGAGGTTTATAATAAAAGCCTTCAATATGTGCCATTGATACTAGCCTAATAAGGTTGCGATACCCTTCTTCATTCTCAGCTAGTAGAACTAAATGGCGATTGGTGTCATCCTTGCCTGGAGTCCGATCCGTCCGTTTATTGGGAGCTACGTAAACTTCGCAGCCGATAATTGGTTTAATCCCCTCAATAAGGCAAGCTTTATAGAAGTCTATGATCCCATACATGACCCCATGATCAGTAATGGCCAAAGCTGTCATTTTTAATTCGGCCGCACGCTTCACTAGATTTTTGATCCGTGCTGCACCATCAAGCAGACTGAATTCCGTATGGTTATGGAGGTGGACAAAGCCATATCTATCATCTATTTCATCCGAGTTCACTATGCTTTACCACCCTTCCCATATAGTAGTCAGACTATATATTTCTTGCATACAAACTGTCCGAACGGTTAATTTATCGTCATATATATAGTATCGTTAAATCAACGAATTGTCTAACAACTCCACAATTATTAATCAAGTCAATTATTTTAAATTAATATGAAATTGTTCCTCTTCGTTAAAGAATGTACAGTTGCAGCATGGGATGTGATTTTTCCCTTCTCTATAAATATCTTTGGCAAGTCCAATATATTCTCATATTTAACATCTATAAATTCAAACATTGATATAATCATTCCTTTCGGTGCGCTCAAGGCACCTGCTAATGTATAATAAAGGCTGTAACAAACTAGAAAAAAGTTTTGTTACAGCCTTTATCATATGCGTTAATTGAGAAATTTCTACCTGTCATCCGTTTAAATGACTATTTCGTTGACCAGTTTCTTATCTCCAACTCTAGCCGTCATTAGACCTTTGGCAACCACAGCATTATCAACCGTGACTTCTACTTCAATATTGCAATGTTTTTTGGCAACGAGCAGTAGTTTTGCTGTGACCTTTATTTCCGTCCCCACAGCGATGGGCTGAAGTTGATATAGTGTAAAATTTTCGGTGATCGCATCGAGTCGATACTTCTTACGTAACCCGATATAACCAGCCATGTTCATGACGGTAACAAGAACCCCACAGCTTGCCGAACCATAGTCATTAACCATAGAATTGGTAATTTCCCCCTCTATCGTGAGGTGTTCAGCATCATCGACGTATCTGAATCCGCTTAAGACAAGATTATCCACTGTTTCACCAAACTGAGGTTGTTTTTGTACTTGCTGGTAAGCTTCTATGACATCTTGTAAACTAACGATTCCAATTAATTTACCATGATCAGCCACAACCGCAATTTCCCATCCTTCCCAGACCATGATCCGGGAAATATGAGTTACTGGATCGTCTCGCCCTATCATAAAAGGAGTAGTATTCATTACCTCTTTGATCTTTGTTTTAACATCCGCGCCGGCAACATCTACCGCAGAAACGATACCAACAAGGGTCATGTCTTCCTCTACGACAGGGAAACGACTGTGGTCCGTGCTCTGTGAAAGCTCTCGCCAATCGCCAACCGTCAGATCCGCCTTCAAATAGATCACATCTTTAACCATAATATCTTCTACTAATATGAGTTCTTTCTGAATTAATCGATCATAAAGAGCACGATTAATCATCGTAGTGACTGCAAAGGTATCGTAGGGGGATTGAATTATCACTAATTTTTTTTGTCGTGCTAAGGCAACGACGTCTTCATCAGGTTCTAATCCTCCGGTGATCAACAGCGATGCATTATGTTCTAACGCAAAAAACTGCGCGTTGCGTCGGTTTCCCACAATACACAACGCGTCTTCTTCCAAATACCGTCCCATAGAATCGATTTCCATTGCTGCAATAATGAACTTATTAGGAGAGCGATCAAGATGCTCAAAGCCACAAATAACGACTCCTTCAGCAATCTGTGAAACTTCACGCAACGTTAAGTCCTCAATTTTCCGTTCTTTGACCCCTTCAATTCGAATCGTCCCTACTTTGGGAATTGAACGAACAAACCCTTTTGCCTCTGCCTCTTTAATAGCGCGATAAGCTGTCCCTTCACTGACGTCCAACTCCTTGGCAATAAAACGCACTGAAACCTTACTGCCAATCGCAAGATCTTCTATAAAAGTTAAAATCTGTTGATGCTTTGTCAACTAAAACGCTCCCAACATATTACTGTTCGAGCTATAATTATATCACAAGAATTTGAATTCAACTACGCTTATCCTCAGGTCTAAGATTATTTCGTTTCCTTTGGGTCATGAGTCCACCGATTTTCCCCGCTTCTTTAGCGCTCAAAGAATGCCAGCCCTCACTATGAATTTGATTGAGTAACCCCAATTCAGCTGCAATCTCCATTTTCAACGGTTCAAGCGAATCTATTCGTTTTAGCTTTGGTTTTGGTTTTGACTTCTTCATTCTAGCTTCTCCCCCTACTCATGATATTGAAATCTTCCTCATAATGCGGACAAGTCGCTCCTCGCCGCTCTCCAAGAAGGTGTTCTAAACGACAGTGTCCTTCAACTGCATAAAGACAACGTGTCGAACATGGCTTTCTCATCATTAACCTCATCTCCTTTCTATTCAAAAGTTTTACCATTTTTCCATAAAAATATCCCGCCTGATAAAATCAAGCGGGATATTTTATTAATATTTTCTTTAAACCTCAATCATTTCTCCAGGTTTTAACACCCTAGCTTGGCTCTCTGGGGCCCTACGTTGAAGAAGATGCTCGAACTCTCCCACGTCTTGAACAATGAGTGGGAACGTATTGTAGTGCATAGGAATAACAACTTTAGCTCTTAATAATTGAGAGGCATGAACGGCTTCCTCTACACCCATCACAAAGTTATCTCCGATCGGAAGCATAGCAACCGTAAGGGGGTACCGGAGTCCTATGAGCTCCATATCACCGAACAATCCGGTATCTCCTGCATGATAAAGCCATTTTTCTTCTATCTGAATTAAAAAACCACACGGCGGACCGCCGTAGATTAAGTTCCCACCTTCAGGGTTTTCAATCCCAGATCCATGTAAAGCCTGCGTGAGTTTAACCCAGCCAAAAGGGAACTGGTACTTTCCTCCAAGATGCATTGCGTGCGTTGTAGCTCCCTGACTCTGACAATAAACAGCTAACTCAAAAACTGCAATAATTGGGGCTCCTGTCTGCTTAGACAATTGTATAGCATCGCCCAAATGATCCCTATGTCCATGCGTGACCAGTATGGCATCAAGTTGAGTAAAGTCTTCAGGTTTAGCCGTAGCGCTTGGGTTTCCTGTTAAAAAGGGATCGACAATAATTCTTCCAGTATTCCCCAATATTTCGAAACAAGCATGCCCATGGAAATAAATATGCATTTTATCCCTCCATTATCTGCTTTTAACGTATGTTTGAATTACATCCCAGAAACTTGGATAGCTAAGATTCATTTCCCAAAGTGCTACGCCCCTAATACCTTTCTGTAACGCAAGGTCCAGCTTTTCTCTCAAACTACGTGGATCTTCGAAATATACGGTATGGCGAACTCCCTTAGTTTCATAACGGAAATACGTGCTATGTTGCTTCCCATCCCATTGCAATGGGGCCCCATGACGTCGGGCAAGCTCTATTGCCCGATGATAACTTATAACGCTGCCAGCACCATCCTCTGGCCAATCGTATCCATACATTGGAATTCCCATATAAATTTTCCTAGGTGGAATATTGGCCACAGCATAATTTAATACTCTGGTAACCCAAGGAATTGAGGCGACCGATCCGGGTTCACTTGCCCCCCAATGTTCTTCGTAGGCCATAATAATCATCTCATCGACAGCCTGCCCAAGCGGTTTATAATCAAAAGAACCCTTCCAAGCATCCTGCGGATCATCGGAAGTCTTAGCCGGTACATCAATCGAGACACGGAAATTTACCTTTTGAAACCGTTCAGACCAGTTTTTGATAAGCTTGCTAAACAGAGGTCGGTCTGCAGGCGCCGCTTTCTCCAAATCAAGATTAACCCCATCACATTGATAATCGACCAAGATATTTCTTATGTTTTGCCAAACGAGATTGGAAAAATCTTGATCACGTACTAACCGTCTGATCAAAGCTGTGGAGAACTTACCCTCTGACGTTAAATTGCTAACCGTCAGAATAACCTTGATCCCCATTGCATGGGCATCCTTGATGAGTTGTCGAGTAGGACGTCCTTTAAGTGTTCCGTCAGCCTGTATAGAAATCTCAAAAATAGCTAATTGGTTAATCATACTCCCGTGGCGTTTAAGATAAGAATAACCCTTTGCTTGTTCTGTTAAGCCATTATAAAAGGCAAACACTTGTAATGGCATACTTATACCCCCTTTCCGACCATCATATGCATGGATAGGAAAAAAAGTGTAAACGAGTTCATTTTGAATCGCGTCGACTAAAAACTGCCAACATTGCTGTTCTGCGCATCAGAATGATGATTAACAAAGCAAAAACTAATAAGAGAATAACAACAGCCCAAATCCATAGCCCCTTGGCCCCGAGCACAGCAGCCACACCGAAACAAGCACTGATCCCATACATTGAAAGTACTGCAGACCGTTGAGTCAACCCTGCATCCAGTAAACGATGGTGTAGATGCCCCCGGTCAGCCACCGCCATAGACTGGCCACGCATTTTTCGGCGAATAATAGCAAAGGTGAGGTCTGTAACCGGCATGCCTAACACAAGAAGCGGGAAAACCAATCCCAGAATCGTCGCCGTTTTAAGAAGACCCATTATAGAAATTCCTCCAATAATATAGCCAAGGAACATACTACCTGAATCTCCCATGAAAACACGCGCTGGCGGAAAATTAAAGAATAAGAACCCAAGAAGCGCTCCGGCCAAGGCCAAGGTAAGATGGGCTGGAGCAACCGTTGGTTGAACAATTTGGTTCGCAGACCAAAACAGCAAAAGTGCCACTATAAAACAAATTCCGGCGGCTAAACCATCGAGTCCATCTGAAACATTGACAGTGTTCATCAATCCGACTACCCAGAAAATCATTAATATTAGGCCAACAGCGCCTAGTCCTAGTTTATCGAAATTAACATCATTAATAAATGGTAGAGAGATTACGCTCATCGAAAAGCTAAAGGCCAAAAGCACCGATGCTGCCGCGATTTGCCAAAAAAGTTTAACGAAGGCTCTCATTCCACGGATATCATCCCAAATTCCAACTAACAATATCATCGTACTGCCGAGGAATAATCCCGATATTTGTTCATCCCACACTTGCATGATCAAGGCTGAACTCCAAAATGCAGCGTATATTGCCAACCCGCCGAGACGGGGAATCGGCTTAGTGTGAACATGCCGACCACCCGGGTAAGCAATAGCTCCCCAACTACCTGCCAGTTTTATTGAAATAGGCGTAGCAATTGCCGCTATCACAAGCGCCATCAAAAAGGTTAACACATATGACATGATTGACCACCTTTCGCAGGTTCATGAAATTTCCTATGCAAGTTCTGGAAAACCCCATTGGCGTAATGCTTCGTAAACAACAATAGCCACAGAATTCGATAAATTCAAGGAACGGGCTTCCGCACGCATCGGTAATCGAAAGGCCTTATCTGGGTAACGAGCTAAGATTTCAGGAGCCAATCCTTTCGTTTCCTTCCCAAAAAGGAGGTATCCTCCAGGCTCATAGGGTATGTCAGTATACCCCTGTCCACCTTTTGTGGTTGCTAAATAACGAGGTCCTACTGGGTTTTTCACTTCGAACTCCTCAAAATTATCATAAACGAAAATATCAAGTAGGTGCCAGTAATCTAATCCAGCACGTTTTAATTGCTTGTCATCGATACTAAACCCTAATGGTTTTACTAAATGAAGTGTTGCCCCAGTAGCAGCACAAAGTCGAGCCACATTCCCCGTATTCGGAGGAATTTCAGGCTCAACAAGGACAATATTCAAGCGCTTGTTCAAGACTTTGATTCCCCTTTCAATGACACCCTGTACAGTTTCCGTTACATCCTGCAGAGCAATTTCCGCCCCCTGATCCACCAGAGACTCCTAGACTTACAAACCCTGAGATTTTCTTCGTAAGGCCTGCGTGACCACAGTTAATACAAGTCAACAACTCGCCATTTTCCCCAATCTTGTATAACTCCGTTGTCAAATTGCCACAGCTCGAACACCCAAATTCATACATGGGCATAATAATACTTCCCCTCAGTCAGAAAAATATTTTCTATTTTATTATTATAACCCGAAATTATGACAAACCCAAACTCTAAAGCAGATATTCTGTATACTTTCACTAAAACCCTAGATGTTCCGTCTTGTTTTTGGTAAAGTTAAAAACATTGAAAGGAAGAATGATGCTGGCCATGGGTGCAAATTGATGATCTCTCTCATAAATATCGTCTTTGTTACTTCAAGATCTAGACCTGTTATATAAAAGCGTGTTATAGTAAATCGTATTATGATGTATATATTTAAAGAGGTGTATTAAATGCTTACTGAAGAGGATCATAAACTACTCAAACTCATCGCTGAAGATTGTCGCCTTACGCCTGTTGAACTTTCCATTCAAACCGGATTGACATCAGAATACATCAAGAACCGTATTATCGATTGGGAAAAGGAAAAAGTCATTGTTGGCTATCGGCCCATGATCAACTGGGCCCGAACTGGCGAAGAAAAGGTTTCCGCCCTTATCGAAGTGAGAGTCTTGCCACAGCGGGGCTATGGTTTTGATAGAATTGCCAAACGGTTACAAAAATTCCCTGAGATCAAAGCGCTTTTACTTATGTCCGGTGGATACGATCTATCCCTGTTAATTGAAGGTAAAACAATGCAAGACGTCGCTCTTTTTGTGGCTGAGAAATTAGCCCCTCTAGAGCATATTCAGAGTACAGCGACCCATTTTGTGCTTCGCCGCTATAAGCAAGACGGAGTCGAGCTTATGGGAGAGGAAGAGACAATTCAACGTCTCGTGGTTTCTCCATGAAACGTTACCTCGCCTCCCATGTCGCAAGTCTCCCCCCTTCAGGCATCCGCAAGTTCTTTGATCTTGTCGCCACTATGAAGGATGTCATTTCCTTAGGAGTCGGAGAACCAGATTTCGTTACCCCTTGGACCGTTCGAGAAAGTGGTATCTTTTCCTTGGAACAAGGACAGACCATGTATACCAGTAATGCCGGTCTCTTAGAGTTACGTGAAGAACTTTCCCATCATTTAACGTGCTCATTGGGACTTTCCTACGATCCAATGAACGAAATCCTCATAACCGCTGGAGCCAGCGAAGCCGTTGACCTTGTGATGCGAGCCGTGCTCAATCCTGGAGATGTTGTCTTAGTACCGGATCCGTCGTACGTCTCCTACGCCCCTTGCGCAATCTTGGCCGGGGCAAGTGTTCGTTACGTTCCAACCCATGCCAAAGAAGACTTTCGTTTACGCGTGGAAAATTTAAATCAAGTGTATACCCCGAAAGTCAAGCTCTTAGTTTTGTCCTACCCGAATAATCCAACCGGTGCAATCATGCATCGTGAGGATCTTGTCCCTATAGCCGATTTTGCGGCTAAGCACGATCTTCTCGTGCTTGCTGATGATATTTATTCTGATCTCACCTATGACGGCAGACATGTTTCATTTGCCAGCTTACCTGGCATGCACGACCGCACACTCTTTGTCAGTGGTTTCTCAAAGTCCTATGCCATGACTGGCTGGAGAATCGGGTATGTTGCTGGTCATTCTGATCTAATCAGCGGGCTGACAAAAATCCACCAATACACCATGCTCTGTGCCCCTATCATGGGACAAATAGCAGCCTTAGAAGCGTTACGTTCTGCCTCAGAAGCAAAAGCTGACATGGTCATTGCTTATGATCGGCGACGCCGCCTCATGGTTCACGGTTTTCAGCAAATGGGTCTCGACTGTTTCGAACCCTTAGGGGCATTTTATGTTTTTCCTGATATTTCAAAGACAAATTTATCCTCTGAGGCGTTTGCTGAAGAACTCTTAAAGGAAGAAAAAGTAGCTGTCGTCCCGGGGACCGCTTTTGGCCCTTCTGGAGAAGGATATATCCGCTGTTCATATGCATATTCCACGGAGCAACTTCAAGAAGCGCTTATACGAATTTCCCATTTTGTGAAGCGCAGGTTGAGCAAAGTTTAGAATTAAATCCTTTGCGCTCCTGGTTCGCATCGTTTGCTAGAGCAACTGCTTTTTTCCATGTTTTTTCGACTTGGTATTTTAAAAACTCATACAAGGCATACAGTTCCTCGTCCTCATCGTACTTTTGTAATGACTCATAACAGAGTCGTTTATCCTCGTCATAGACGATGAGGGGTGGGTGGTTATTGACCATCAAATAATAGTTAAGCATTGTTCTTCCGACCCTACCGTTACCATCGGCGAACGGATGGATAAACTCAAACTTTGCGTGAAGGTAGGTAGCTGCTTTCAAAAAGAATGCGGAAGTTGTCGAATATTTATCTAAATCGGTGGCAGATGCTATATGGTATCAGAGTTACTCTTAAGGTAAGGGGTAACGATTGACGGAACAAATTTTTCCTTTTTGCGTTCTATCAACCATGATTCATAACGGTCATCTTGCCCATTCCGTAGGGCTAAAAAGGCATTACGCTGCAGAACTCCCTTTCCACGCCATCCTGCGGCCGTAGCTTTAAAACGTCGTTGAAACTCTCCTTTGGTTAAATTGAGAGTGTCGAGCAAATCGACACCACGTCGGAACGTGGAAGGGGATGAAACCACTTGTTGTTGTTCCTCCTCCATCCATTTTTGATTATGTGGGCATGTCTCCTGGCATGTGTCACAGCCAAATATTCTTAAGCCAAGTCGTTCGCACTCTTCAGGTGTGAGTAACTCTTTACTCTGGGTAAGATAAGAGACGCAGTGTTTGGGGGCAAACGGTTCCTTTCCAAGGATTTGTGCTGGACATGCTTGGATACATCTCTGACAGGTTCCACATTTGTCTGGTATTGAGGGATGATCCGGTTCAATCTCTTGATCCAAAAGGAGCAGAGCTAAGGCCACAAAAGAACCGTAGCCCGGAATAATGAGGTGTTGGTTTCGCCCGATCCAGCCGATCCCAGCCCGAAGCGCAAAGGCCCGCTCTACTAGAGGTCCAGTATCCACTTGCCACCGTGAGGTCCCCGGCCAGTCATTGATAGCCATGATCTCAACCAGACGATTTATCTTCTGATTCATAAATTGGTGATAATCAACCCCTACTGCAGAGCGGGCAATAATACCCTCCTCGTCAAGTGGATCGGACGAATAAGGTAGCGGATAAGCCAAAGCCACGACCGTCAGACAACCTTGCCAAACTGCTTGTGGATTGATCCGTTGCTCAATTTCCTTGATTTCAAATGGTGTCGCTACTCCTTGATCAAAACGCACCTGTAATAATTGGGCCAGACCATTAATGGGTTGTGCCGTAGTAAATCCGATAGAGACAAAACCCAACTCCTGTGACCATCTTTTTATAGACGTTTTCCATCGCGATTGTTCCTTATAGTCCATAGGGTTCCTCCTATGTTTAAGTAAATTTCTTCTAAAACTCTACTTTTTGTACATGAAAAGTTCACAAATTGCCCACATTTGTACTTCGTTCTCGTGCTATACTTCAATCATACCATTTATTCCTTCTTCATTAACTTTTGTTCCCTCTTCTTTAATATATTCTTCACTCTAGCCGTACGAAATGTGCGGTTTTTTTATTGCTATAGCAGAACCCCCTCACGATTAGCGCGAGGGGGTTTTAACGCATACACTACATTGCCATCTTTTCATGACTAATAGCACCTTTCTTACTTACTTGCCCTGAAAAAGGCATAGGTCATCGGATCTCCTTCTTGGAGTATCTCCCCGTTAGTAACGTCTGCCAGGAATAATGTATGTGTTCCAGCATCCATCTGCCCCCTGACCGTTGCTTGCATGGTTACAAGCGCATCATCGAGTAAAAGAACTCCTGATTCTCCACGATGAACTGCTGACAAACCTTCAAATTTATCAAAATCACGACCCGATCGATATCCAAACCGTCGTGCGTAATCATGACCTGTTTGATTAAGCACCGATACACCAAACTTCCCACTCTTTTGAATTAGCTCATGAGTAAAGTTTTGCTTATTAATCCCGATAGCCAACCTCGCTGGATCTGAGGTGATTTGGAAGCACGTATTCGCACATTGTCCATTGTCCCGTCCTTCTGCCTGCGCTGTAATAATATAAAGACCGTACGAAATCCGGTATAGAGCCTGTCGAATCGCTTTTTCTTTGTCCGGTTGCGCGATTTCAGATTTAGTGACCGGTATTATCTTAGTATCAATCTTAGGTTCATCCGACTGGGGTACAAGCTCAAAAAGGCTAGCATCTACGCCACAAATCGGACAAATATCTGGCGGATTTTCCCCACTATGTATATACCCACATACGGTACAGCGCCATTGTTTCTCCATTGAAATAACAACCCCTTTCGTTGGAAAAATTATAACCTTTATAATTCATGCTAGTCAAGGCTTATTTAGCATCACTCTCTTAACGATCTTGGTTTCCAATAGAATTCGTATTCTCGTTCCAGAAATTGAGGGTCTGTCAACCTATACTTTGTGTCAATTAAGACCTTGAGGCGTACCTGCTCTTTAAACCGACCAAATCTTTCACCTTCAAGCCCCTTGCCATGAGCAAATTCTTCAAAGTGAGCCCAATCGAGCATACTGGCTCGCTCCACCAAAAAAGAACTGGCAGCTCTTATCTGACCCTGAATCTCTTCTAACCGATCTAAATTTTCCGCTGCATCTTGCTTCCCCCCAAGGAAATCTGCTCGCCATAAATCTAGCAGATTATTAATTCTTTGTTTATCAAACACCTGTCCATTCCAGCCAATTTCCCAAACAAAACGGCGAGTCTTATGGAGAAACTTTGTCTGGTCCAGTTCTCCTTTTAATTCGTTCATAAAGGTAAGTGTCCCTAACATATGATTCCCTACTAAATATTCAAGGTCTCGTTCACCAAGACTTCCTCCCGGCAGAACCATGCTCCATCGGAAGCGAGGCAAGATTTCTTTAACCAACCGAACACTTTCTCTTTCATGTTGTAAAAAGTGGCGCTTTCCTTCTGGAACCATCTCAAAGTGTTTTTTTTGCGTGGCTCTAGCTAATTTGATGCGTTTTACAACAATCGTATCCGGATAGTTATCAAGCCTTCCACCGTGAACTTCCACTTCCTTGTTTACCCACCGCTCTAAGTTCTTACCTTTCAACTTAAATTCATTAACTTCAAACCCGTCATTTGTTGAGCGCATTGTTCCCCAGACGTAACATTCCCGACTGGCGGTTTCCCATTTTCCCAGATCGTGAAATAAGGCAGCCAAACGCAAAACTATGCGAGGGTCCGTATTTTTTACGACGTGTCGAGTATGCTCCCAAGCATCTTTGGTATGGTATCTATTTTGAACTAGTCCTTTTAGCCTGGCCAGTTCAGGGATATACGTCTTAAAATACCCCAAGTCATCGAGGAGCCCTAAGGCCGTATCTATCTTATCTAAGATAAGAATTCGTCCCAGTTCCTCCGTTACTCGTTCCGCCGAAGCATCTCGAAGATGATGGACAAACTTAACCGCTGCCAGCCATGTCTCTGTCTCGATTGCCAAGTCGTAACAGACTGCAAGTCTGACTAGACGCAGTATCCTAAGCGGGTCTTCTTTGAATCGGTCAGCCGCACACCCACATGCTTTCAGTCGCCTTTCACCTAAGTCTTGAAGCCCGCCTAGCGGGTCTTTAATTTCACCGGTGCTAACATCTTCATAAAGAGCATTCATTGTGAAATCTCTACACAGGGCATTCGTTTCAACGTCTCCTGAGAAAGTTGCGATGTCCACTCGTTCTGTTGTACCCTGGAATAAACTAACCGTCTGCTGGTGCGCCCCTATTAGATGAGGCTTATAACCCCACTCAGACAATTTTTTCTCTATCTCCAGAAGGGGGAGTGCTATAACCGCATCGACATCTTTAGAAAGAATCCCCCATTGTGCATCGCGAACAGCACCTCCAACAATATAGACTGTGCTTAACTCATTGAGCTTTGTTAAGATTTCCTGCTGAAATTTCGTGCCGATCATGGAACCCCTCCACTCTTGCCTATTCAAAAGTTGCTTTGCCTATTTTCCCCAACACCCCTTTTTTTTAACCAAAAACATAGTCCAATGCGAAAAAAGCCCGCCTATAGACGAGCAAAGAGCACCTGTCCTGCGATATTCTAACAGAGCACTGAAATTTTAGGTCCGATTTGAATATTCCACGTACTTTTCGGTCCAGATTCTCCATCCAGATCTGAATGGATCGGTCGATCGGTGTGTACAGTCAAGTCCGTGGTGTAGAATTCTATAATTCTATCAGCATTAGCTTTTTCTCCTGTCAAAACCCTTAATAGGAGCCGGAGGGTTTCTGGCCAACCCGCTGCAGGAACTATCAAAATGTCCAGCTTACCGTCAGTTATAGAAGCCCTTGGCGCAAGTGTTCTGATCCCCCCTACCGAGAGACCGTTTACAGCCATGAACAAAACGACCTCTTCAGAGTATCGTTTTCCATCATTCTCAAACTCGATATGAAAAGGTCGAAAGGATGGAAGCGATTCTATGCCTTTAAGAAAATATGCTAATTGCCCAAGCGTATTTTTGACGCGGGTGTCAACTTTTTGAGAAACATCCGTTAAGAGTCCTGCACTGGCTACATTAACAAAATATCGATCGTTGAGCTTCCCTGAATCAATTTCAACCACGTTTCCTTTTCCAATGACTTTACAAGCTTCTGGAATACTTTTCGGTAAATGTAAAGCGTAGGCTAGGTCATTCGCTGTTCCGACAGGCAAAATACCTAGGACAGGGCGTTTTCTCGTTGAAATCTGGAGTAATCCGTTAACCGCCTGATGAATAGTTCCATCTCCCCCGGCGATAACCAAACGATCCACATCTATGCTTTGGGAGGCAATTTGTTCAACATCTTCGGGAGAGGATGCCCGATGTATACATACCTCATGGCCACTTTCTTGAAGAATGCGAACCACAGTATCTAGTTGTGAGGTTAATTTACGCCGACCAGCATAGGGATTATAAATCAACCGTACTCGTTTAGTCTTCATGCTCTTAATACCCCTTGCTAAGGTCGATATGATTGAGCATTTGAGGGAAATCAGGAAATATGCGCAAGTTCTTGGAGAAAATTTCAAAGGTCCTTGCTGTATAATGTGGTGTACGCCCTCCAATGTGAGGGGTTAGCAAAACGTTATCCATCCCCCAGAAGGGGCTGCTTTCCGGTAGAGGTTCTTGCCTAAAGACATCTAAGGCCGCAGCACGAATCTTTCCGGTGTTTAGCGCCTCCACTAAATCTAGCTCGTTTACCACGGGCCCACGCGCAACATTAATAAAATAACTTCCAACTTTCATCTGATTGAATAAGTCATTATTAAAGATTCCAAACGTCTCCGCAGTCTGTGGAAGAATCACCACGACAATATCGCTACTCCCCAAGAATGCTGTCAAATCACTCATTGTCCCCATACGATCGTAGGCTTGGTGCTTCTTCCCACTTCGATTTATGCCCCACACGGTCATCCCAAAAGCTCGGCATTTTTCAGCCACGGACTCGCCTATACTTCCTGCCCCTACAATGCACACGGTTTTGCTATACAGTTCCTCGATACGCACCCCTTGATCCCAAATTTTCCGTTCTTGCTGGCGAATCGAGATTTGGCCTTGCCGCATCATTGTTAAGATACTCCACAGGATATGTTCGGACATCTGGATATTGTGAGCACCACGAGCGTTCGTTAACTCAATCCCTCGTTTAGCCATGGCTTTAAGCGGCAAGCGTTCAATCCCTGCACTCATAACTTGAATCCAACGTAACTTTGGAAAATGCAAAAGTGTTTCTTCCGTAATATCTTGCCCAAAACTAACAAGAACCTCAACGTCTTGATCCGCCTGTGAAAAGTCTTTGCAACTCATGAATTCCGCTTCTTTTAAGATGGAACTCACCCGTTCCCGTTGCCCCTTTAGCACAGGCAAACTACATAAAATTTTCAATCCGAACGCCTCCCCACCGATAAGCTTTAGGTTATTGCTTCTGTCTGTTCAAACATGAATTCTTTTAATAGTTCACGCATTAAGGTATGATTAATGGCAGACAAAAAAAATCAAGGTGTTAAAGTCTTGCACAAACATATATAAAGTATATTCTTCATCCTTCATAAATTACCTTTTTATCATGTCTTTTATGTACAGAAACTCAAGCAACTCACTTATATATTGAGAACCACCATTACGAGGAGGAATTATGAACACACTAAATACTTTGTGGGAATACCGATTGCAAGCGGAGGACTCCGGTCAGAAATATCTCACAATCCTGCTTCACAAATTTCATTTCTCGCTAAGATTATTACAACGGTTAAAGCAAGGTGAACAAGTTTGGATTAATGGGAAATTCACTTACTTAACGGCACGAGGTAAAGAAGGAGAAACGTTATCCATTCAACTTTTTCCCGATGAGAAACCGAACATTCTAGGAGAAAATATCCTTCTCGATATTCTGTATGAAGACGAATATCTTTTAGTGGTGAATAAACCTGTAGGTCAAGTGGTTCATCCGACACACCGTTATCTCACAAACACTTTAGGAAATGCGGTCGTCGGTTACTGGGAAAGCAAGGGAGAACATCGCCTCTATCGTCCAATTCATCGGATTGACCGGAATACCTCCGGCGTCGTCATCATTGCCAAAAATCAATTCGCGCATCAACAGCTCGCTTGGCAACTGGAGCGAGGACATATCCAGAAACGATATTACGGCTTCGTAGAAGGAGTTGTTCACGAAAATGAGGGTACCATCAACGACCCCATCGGGTTTGCGCCAGATAGTTTCATTAAACGCCAAGTCCAACCCGATGGGCAACCAGCCCGGACACATTTTAGAGTCATCCATCGCTATCCCAGCGCCACTTTGCTAGAATTCATCTTAGAAACCGGGCGGACCCATCAAATTCGTGTCCACTGTGAAGGTTTTAAACACTCCTTACTCGGAGATGATCTTTACAATGGGAATATCTCATTACTCTCACGTCAAGCCTTACATTCCTCAATGTACGCCTTTCTACATCCTGCGACTGGACTGCCTTTGATCATACGTGCGCCCTTTCCCGAGGACCTTAGGAACTTGATTAAAACGTTGAATAAAGAAATATGATGGTAATTAATTACCGATGTTCAGGAATTGTCAAGAAGGAGACTTTATAATTGCTTGAACTCGTCCGACTTGCCCGTCAGTGAGTCTTACTTTAATCCCTCTCGAATGAATCTGTGAGTTTGTCAATATGTCTTTGACGACTCCTCGCGTCAGTTTCCCCGTTCTTTGATCTGTTTTCAACACAACGTCTACAGTTACCCCTTGCGAAATATCTTTCCTAATCTGACCGTTCATCTATCACAACTCCTGTCAATTTTGCTATCAGCGGACTATATATTCAAGTTGACTTTTTCTTAAAGTCTTAATATCTGAGCATTCGAGAAATACTTTCTTATTCTTAAAACTATAACTTATAAGAATCTTTCTGACAACATAAATTTTTTTCCAATCCATACCTACAAATCCATAAAGCGATCAATGGAAAGCGATTTACATTAGACATGGGAGCTTACCAAAACAAACTTCTCCAAAACGAGTGGACAGAATTTGGAGCAGAGGCCTTTATATTTGAGGTGTTAGAAATCTTAGAACCACCAAAAGAAGGTTATTTTAATGCCAAAGATGAATTAAAGGAACTTAAAGAAAAATGGTTGGATGAGCTTCAACCCTTCGAGGAACGTGGCTATAATAATAGGCAAAACCTGATAGAATTTAAGTAAAGAAAATGCGCTGGTGTGAGAACGTCGATATTCTCTACCAGCGCATTTGTTATATCCTTGTTCGAGATCATCTCAGAAAGTGTTGAACATCCTGCTCCTTAGCCTACTCACTATCATTTGGAAATATTCCCTGAAGTGCTCGCATGGCAAGTTTTATCAATTCACTAAAGAGTACAACACTAAATGTGAAACCAATAATCTTAATCCACAGATCGAATTCAAGCGGAACTGTTTTAAATACTTGCCCTCCATACTGTGTGACTAGGATCTGGATGAGGAAAGTCAAAAATACGACTCCTAGCATGACTTTATTTTTCAAGATATTTGGAAACATGCTCGTGACTCCAAACTCCCTACTGTTAAAGGCATTCCATAATTGGAACAAGACAAACGACGTAAACACGATGGTTGATTGTTGGGCCTCGGTACCACCGAGGACTTGCGTTTTCATGAGCATTAGTAAAGCCGTTACAATAAATAAACCATTGGTAAGGATCTTGAACAACATGTCCTTCGTAACGATTGAAGCATTTCTCTTGATGGGCTGTTTTTCAAGCAAATGCTCTCTTGGAGGCTCCAGACCCAAGGTTAAGGCGGGCGGTCCATCCATGATAATATTAACCCATAACAACTGTAATGTCGTAAAGGGCATTTTATACCCAAAGAGTTCAGCCAAGATAACCGTGACAAACGCGACAACATTCACAGTAAGCTGGAACTGAATAAAGCGTTGGAAATTTTCATAAATACCTCGTCCCCACTTAATAGCATTCACTATTGTAGAAAAAGAGTCATCTAATAAGACAATATCCGAAGCTTCCTTGGATACTTCCGTTCCTGCGATCCCCATAGCAACCCCGACATCCGCTGCTTTTAAGGCAGGAGCGTCATTTATGCCATCTCCCGTTACAACCACTGAGTTATTGTTTTCTTTTAAGAGTTTCACAACTCTCATTTTAGCGGTAGGATTTGACCGGGCAATAACCACTATTTTATCCAGTTTACCCTTTAACTCTTGATCACTCATCTCATCGATATCCATAACTTCAAGGACTAAAGAGTCCTTTTTCACGATTCCCAGTTGATTAGCAATGGCTTTTGCCGTATTTATATTATCACCTGTTAATATTTTGACAGTTATGCCGGCTTGTCTACAGTGATCAATGGCCTCTTTAACATCTGAACGCAGAGGATCTTCAATGCCTATAAAGCCAGTGTAGATGAGATCTTTTTCAACGTTGTAGATATCTTCCCATTGAGGCTCATCCGTAAAATCATTATAAGCGAACCCTAATACTCGTCTTGCTTTATCCTGAAGTTTTATGATACTTTCTTCGATAGCAATTTTGTGGTCTTGCGTCATTGGAATAATCGTTCCATTATAGAGAATCCGGTTACAAATATTCAAAACTTTTTCAGGTGAACCCTTTGTATAGAGTCTAAAGCCATTATCTTTTGCATAAGCAGTCGACATCATTTTTCTTGCCGACGTAAAATTATAGTCAGCAACGGGCTCACTGAACTCTTTTCGATAATGCAGATAGTTAATGTTATTTTTATCTGCACAGACAAGCAGTGAGCACTCAGTTGGATTCCCCAAGAATTCATACGTATTATCTTTTTTCGAAATATCGGCAGTAGAGTTTAAACAAAAATTCTGAAGCATTACCTCACAGGATACTTTTTCGATCGGAACATCGAAGCCATCACACCAAACATCCATCACGGTCATCCTGTTTTCTGTCAACGTCCCTGTTTTGTCCGAACATATAACATTCACAGAGCCTATGGTTTCACAAGCAATAAGCTTACGAACTAAGGCATTATTTTTGGCCATTTTCTGCATGTTAAATGCTAGTGTAATGGCCACCATAGTTGGCAATCCCTCAGGCACTGCTGCAACGATAAGGGCTACGGAAGTTACAAAAGCATCTTTGATGCCAGGCAGAGCTGCGCCGATATTGTCTAACACAAGAATTCCATGCCGATACATATTAAACAATTCTAAAAGAAAGATTCCCGCTGCCGCTATTGAGCCAACAATGGAAATTTTCTTGCCAAGATCCGATAATTTTTGTTGAAGCGGTGTTTGAGAAGTCTCTTCTGCTTTTAGTTCGTCAGCAATTTTGCCCATTTCAGTCTTATCACCGATGTAAGTGACAATGGCTATTACCCTACCTTCAATCACCATAGTCCCTGAGTAGAGCATATTTTTGCGTTCTGCGAGAGGACAATTTTCTCTTTCAATTTTAGCGGAGCTCTTTGAAGCAGCTTCAGCTTCACCGGTAAGCATAGATTCGTCGATGCCAAGACTCGAAGAATGCACGACCCTTGCGTCAGCGGGGATTTTATCTCCCGTCTCCAAATGTATAATATCTCCTATGGTAAGGTCGCTCTGAGATATATAGACTATTTTAGCATCTCGTACTGCTTTCACTTGAACATCTTCACTCAACTTCGATAAAGCTTCAAAGGCTTTATCCGATTTACCCTCTTGAATGATGGCAATCGAGGTGGCAATTAAGACAGCAACAAAGATACCTAATCCATCCGCTATGTGACCCATTGCTAGGGATATCACCCCTGAAATCAATAGGATGACAATCAAAGGTTCTTTTAGGCTATCAAATATTTTCTCGAAAATGCTTCCCTTTTCTTTGGGGGTAAAAACATTTCTCCCATATCGCTGAATTCTCGCTTCAACTTCAGCGGTTGATAGTCCCATTTCTTCATTACTTTTTAATTCATCAATAACTTCTTGTGCTTCTTTTTGAAAAAAATCCACCTTAGTATACCTCCTTCAATTTTATATTTGATTCCTTGAGCCACGTTTCATTATATAAGCTGAACAACCACTCCTTACTCTTATTTATACTAATAGGCAGTAAACAAAAGAGACTTTTGACACAGCCTAAATAGGCCATGTCAAAAGTCTCGTCACCTTCAAGGTTTACAAAGTCAGGTAAGTTTCCCTACCGGGTATGTTGCCTTTGTAATTCAACTACTCCCTCTTAACAACTCTAGTGTACTTCAATTGTATTAGCTTGTCAAACCAAAACCTACACATTCAAATCTCTACTTTTATAAAACACATAAGTCACCCTAAGTAATATTGCAATAATCACACCCGACAAGATCACATAAACCGGTTCAAAGCCTGGGGCGTTCATTAAGTTTTTCGCATCAAAATATTTGAACGGAGTAAGGTATTTCAGATTATCTATCTTGCTGTTCATATCGATCGCAAGCGATAATATAAATGTGAACAAAAGTATTCCTGTAGCGACGGATGGAGCAGTCTTAGGATGCTTACTGATCGCAGCTATCGATGTACCGATAAACAAAAATATCAGCTGTAAGATAAACATTCCGACCATCAATCTTGTTATTTCACCAATGACCGCGTCTCCTTTGCTATATTTTTGTAACACAAGAATTGAGGAAACAAACGTTACAAGATTAAAGATTAATAGATTAACTAAAGATGCTAATAATTTTGAAGTTATGATTTCAGTTCTGGAAATAGGTTTTAAAAACAAAAACTCTGCCGTTTTATCCCGTTCTTCCTTGGAAATTATAGTTGCTCCGAGCATTGTAGCATGAATCGTGGCCATCATTGCCAAGTAAGTAAAAAGTAATCCGTAATAACCGGCGGCCGTTGTTAAATCGAAGGTGCCCATACCCATAATAGCCTTTAGGGATTGTGGCATTTGCACTAGTAAGTCATTGATCGATTGACCCGAGGCTGAAATACCTGCATATTTAACCATGCTACTTGCAATCATTAAGGATATACCAATACACCATATAATAAGGGCTTTTCTATTGGCTTTCATTTCTCTCATAAACACATTCATGAGTAAAGTCCCCTTTCCTTAAACTGCATGGATATCCCTTTTCGAATAGATAAAATAACTTGCTATAATCGCACTAGCAATAAAGCCTATGGCTACAACAATATAGGAAGACTCATAACTGGAATTTTGCACTATATAGGCAAAATCAAAATACTTAAAGGGCGTAAAATAACGTAACACATCATCTCCCGTTGTCGAAACCAACCCCCCAATGATAAAAAAGGTGAATACAATACCCAAAGAGATTGGAAGATAAGATTTAATCTTAGGAACCACTACAGAAAATATGATTCCCATAGCCAAAAACATAAGCTGAAGGAAAAATAATGTCAGAGAAAGTAACAAGAATGTCTGTGTATTAAACTCTTTTGTCTTTACCAGGGTGGCCATCATGGTTGCAGCTACTAAATAAACTATATTAGTGATGACTAAAGAGGTGAAAGCAGCCAAAAGCTTGGAAGTCATAACTTTTGTACGAGTAACAGGTTTTGTTAAAAGGAAATCTGCTGTTTTTTCACGCACTTCTTTAGATACGATGGACAATCCTAAATTCATTGCTTGAATTGCTCCGACAAGTGAAATATATAGAAAGATATAAGAATAAAATCCTAAAATTGAACCTATATTCTCCACAGAGAGCCCTAATGCTATTCTTAGTCCCTCCGGAAAACCCTCGATTAGTTTTTTGAACGTTTGCGCTTCTTTGGAAATAGCGGGAAACATCAAAAAGAAAAGAATAACGAACGCCACTAAAGCGAAAGTCCAAGTAATCAAGGATTTCCTATAAGCCTTCAATTCATGTAGATACATATTCAAAGCGTCTAGGCCTCCTTTTCATAGTAATGCAGAAATATTTCTTCAAGGTCAGGCTCCTCTATCCAAACATTTACTAGATCAATCTCCGAAATCTTTTTCATGATCGAATTAATGTTTCCTCTGAACAAAAAACTGCTAATGTTTTGCGCTACCTCTAAATTACTCACTCCGCCCATATTAAAGAAATTTTGATCTAAATTCGAAGTTGTTTGAACTTTAATTTTTTTATAGTTATTTTCTTGTAAAGCACTGATCTTTTCAAGCTTTATAATTTTCCCTTCTTTAATAATGGCAACACGATTACACAATCTCTGAACCTCGCCTAAAATATGGGATGAGAACAAGATTGTCGCGCCCTTTTTATTTTCTTCCTGTAATAGTTCAAAGAACCTTTGTTGCATTAGAGGGTCCAAGCCACCGGTAGGTTCATCAAGGATAATCAATTTTGGCTCATGTAGCAATCCTTGAACAATTCCTACTTTCTTTTTATTGCCAAAGGATAGATCATCAATCTTTTTATGAATATCAAGATCCATAATTTCAGCTAACTCGTTTATTCTTTTGCTACAATCTTTTTTATAAAAGCTGGCAGAATAGTTCAAGAGATCGATCACTTTCATTTTGTCATAATAAAAAACTTCTGATGGCAGGTAGCCTATTTCCTTTTTAATTTCTGGCCCATGCTTTATACAGTCTTTGCCGAATATTTTAGCGCTTCCACTGGTGGGATAAATCAGTGCTAATAAAGTACGAAGGGTCGTTGACTTTCCTGCGCCGTTAGGACCAATAAAACCAAAAATTTCATTCTCTTCTACATTAAAATTAACATCAATAATTCCGCGCTCTTTGCCGTAATACTTGGTCAAATTATTTACTTCTATCACATTCATTTTTGAGTCTCCTCCATATTTATTTGTCAACATATTCCACGTGATCACTTCTTGGTGAAATAATAGCATGACAATTTTAAAATGACAACATAATCGCGGCTCAAAAGCAAGCGTAACTTCCGCATGATTTGAGATGTGATCTAAGTTAATTAGTCATTTTTTAAAGGAACATCCATTATTTTAGCAAATTCTTGCATTTAAAGCAGAAATTACTTTTGATAAATCTCATTTTAAAATAAGATTTATTTTTTAAAAAAGCCGGGCCATTCTAAAACTTATTAGAATGGCCCAGCTGAAAATTTAAGAATTTATTTGAAGTATCTATTTAGAAGGCCTTTAAAGGCCGATCCGTGTCTTGCTTCATCCTTACACATCTCATGAACAGTATCATGGATTGCATCATAGTTTAACTGCTTAGCTTTTGTGGCAATATCCTTTTTACCTTGACAGGCGCCGAATTCAGCCTCAACCCTTAACTCTAAGTTCTTTTTCGTATCAGCATAGACAACTTCACCTAGTAACTCGGCAAATTTAGCTGCATGATCCGCTTCTTCAAAAGCGATTCGCTTATAAGCCTCAGCTATCTCGGGAAACCCTTCTCGATCCGCTTGACGACTCATTGCCAGATACATTCCAACCTCTGTGCATTCACCCGTAAAGTTAGCTCTTAAGCCTTCAAGTATTTCAGGATCAACACCCTGGGCTACACCGATTTTATGTTCATCGGCCCACTGCATTATGCCATCTTTTTTCTCTGAAAATTTCTCCTTAGGAGATTTACACTGTGGACATAGGTCCGGCGCTTCATTACCCTCAAATACATACCCACATACTGAACATATAAATTTTTTCATAACATATCTCCTCCTGAAATTAATTAACAGCCTATGAAACTTATTTTATAATAAGTTTAAATAGATGTCAATTACTACTTAATATATCTGCAAAATATATCTGCAAATAATATCGTGTTACAAGGAGTGGTTTATCCCTTTGTCTAAATATTTTCTGCGATATAATAAATTAATTTTTCAGTACTCTCCCACCCAAGACACGCATCCGTTATTGATTTCCCATAAATATTCTCCCCTATGCCTTGCTTGCCTTCTAATAAATAGCTCTCAATCATGAGGCCCTTGATCATTTTCTTAAGCAAGACGTCATATTTCCTACTCATTAATACTTCTCTTGTGATTCTTGGCTGTTCAGCATAACGCTTCATAGAATTTGCATGGTTTGTATCTACAATAATAGATGGATTTAACAATTGTAGTTTTTCATACTCTTTAGCAATGCGGATTAAATCCTCATAATGATAATTCGGGAGGTTTCTACCATATGGATCCACCGCCCCTCGTAAAATAGCATGAGTAAGAGGATTACCTGTTGTTTCGATCTCCCAGCCATTATAGGTAAAAGTATGACTCTGCTGTGCAGCTATGATCGAGTTTAACATGACTGACAGATCACCACTTGTAGGATTTTTCATACCTACTGGTGTGTCAACACCACTGACCGTTAATCTGTGTTGCTGATTTTCGACGGAACGAGCTCCAATCGCAATATAACCAAGCACATCTGATAGATAGGTATAGTTCTCGGGGTAAAGCATTTCATCAGCGGCAGGCATATGGAATTCACATAATGATCTTAAATGCATTTTTCTGATGGCTTTTATTCCTTCAACTAAATCTGGTTCTTTGCTAGGATCTGGTTGGTGTGCCATACCTTTATACCCTGCACCTGTAGTTCGGGGCTTATTAGTATAGATTCTTGGAATGATTAAAATTGAATCTTTTACTTTTTCCTGAACTCCAGCAAGTTTTTCGATATACTCGCAGACAGACTCTTCATTATCAGCTGAACATGGACCTATAATAAGGATAAATCGGTCATCCTTATCTTCAAAGACATCCCTAATATCATTATCTCTTTTTTCTTTAATATTTTTAATGTGCTTTGGTAAAGGAATCTGCTCTATAATTTCATCTGAAGTGGGGATTCGTTTAATAAATTTCATACTCATTTCCAAATTCTCCTTCTTATCTCGACTATACCATTCAGTATAGGATTTTCCTCCTAGACTAGCAATGTATTCAACAATGTATATTGTATTTATTTGATTCAACGAAGTTTAAAAGCTTCACCTTTTGCTATTGCAATTGCAACCATTAAAGTTAATAATACTTGTGTAGTGTTAATGAAAATGAGGGCTCGCAGTGATTGAACAACCAAATATTCAGACTAAAAATCTTAAAATCGGGGGATATATAGTCCTTTTATTCTCCTCATTCCTCTACGGAGGGAATGTTGTAGCAGGTCGTCTCATTACAGGGGATATTCCACCCGTCGCTTTGGCAGAATTGCGGGGTCTGTTCGGATTATTAGTACTATTTCCGTTAGCCCGACGTTCCCTTCGCCAAAGCCCCACTCCAAACAGACAAGAGTTATATCGATTTGCACTTATGGGATTTCTCGGGATAACGGCCGCTTATGTTACCTTCTTATGGTCTATACAATATAGTACCGCTACAAATGTGGCTATTATTTTCGCTACAGCCCCTGCAATTACCAATACGCTCTTAGCTCTGGGCTGGGGAATCATTCCCTCAAAATTACGCGCGTTTGGGATTGCGCTTTCATTTTCAGGTCTCTTAGTCGTCATTGCTCAAGGTTCTTTCACACGGTTGCTTTCTTTGAACTTAAATCCCAGTGACCTTGTTATGCTGCTAAACGTTCTGGTTATTTCTTTATTTACAATCCTAGGTCAAGGGGTAATGGCAAAATTTCCACCTTTAGTTGCAAGTGTCTATTCTCTCTTCTTTGGTACAATTTTCTTATTACCCTATGGGGTATGGGAAATGTTTCACAGTGCTTGGCACTTTACTGGCACAAGTATGTTAGTCTTGCTGTACATGGGATGTATCGTGACTGGTTTTGCCGTGTTACTTAATTTTGAGGGAATCAGCCGACTTGGCAGCGGAATAGCCGCCATTTTTGGAAATATGGCACCAGTCTTCGCTATTTTATTAGCTTACATTTTTCTGGGGGAACGTTTAGCCTTATATCACTGGGCTGGGTTTACACTTGTATTTTTTGGTATTGGCCTATGTCTTTGGCCCTCGGGAGTAAAGATAAACATTGAGCCGATGACTAGCCGTCGTAAGCGAAGAGCATAGCTGCCACCATACAGTTTCGTTGCCTAACTTTTGCCTATTAATTGGCTCTCAACATTATAGATAATCTCACAATCGCAATGCCCTCCATTTCTTTTTAATACATCTAATATTTCGTTCATTTTTCCACGACTGAACTGCATCTGGTAAACTAAAGAAAGGGGTTATTCTATTGACTATAAAAATCTGTGGATTTTTATAGTCAATAGAATAAGTTCCAAAGCGTTACCACCTCGGAACCTTCGTAAGGTTACAATTCTAGCTGAGAGTATTATATATTCCCTATTAACCTAATTTCATAACAAGTTACTAAGACCCTGATCAGACGATTCAAGGCCTTGCAAAGTGCGCCATAATTTTTGCCCAAATACGTTGTGTTTCAAGGAATTCATAATAATGTTTTTTAACATTTATATGGTATTTCTCTAATTCATCAACGACATTAATAAAATCCGGTTGTTTAAAATAAGCGCATATTTTTGGCAATGTCTCTTTAAGTTGTTCCCGCATCTCTACAATTATTTCTTCATAACGATCCGGCTGTGTGATATAAAGCAATAATGGCTTATAGCGGATCCAGCCAATACAGGCCTTGTAAAAACGAGTAGTAACCTGTTCAGTATCAGCTTTGATAAACTTCAGCCGGAGTGGAAGTACACCTTCTAATAGGTCATTATAGGTAGAAAATCCGTCATGGAATGTGTAGCATGGCACTCGCAAGACTTTCCGTTCGCTTAGGCAAGTACTTAAAAAAGTATCCTCCCCTCTAGCTGCCGGTGGATTGTAAAATGGGAAAATACGTCGAGGATCGGTAAGGTTAATACCCAAATTAGCGCCTGAGATAAATTTAGCATGGTTTATTTCCTGCACCTCTGTAGCATCATCGGTAGTCAATATCTTTGTATCAGCATATGTTACCCCGCCGTTTTCCATCACGGTTTTCAAGGTATCCCAGTTAACGATATCATTGCTGATAGCCTCAATAAAAGAACAGAAATCCGCTTCGGTCATAGTTTCATTAAATTTAATATAAGGAATAGGGGATATATAGCCACAGTGATTTCCGTGGGTGATGTCCGCTTGAGTGATGTATCTAAGATGGTTTATCAGAACCTCCTGTCCTCCCCATATTGCAGTACTCCGCGTCTTGGTCACTGCCATTGGGTACTCGTCGTCGTCCAGAAAAATCAGATAATCCATATTCTGCTTAATAGCGTTATATAGCACCGCGTTACGCTTGGCTGCATACCCCTTACCAAAAATCAGGCGAACTTCATTAATATTGATGACGTTTTCTCGAATTAAATAGTCAATTTCTTCTTTGATAGCGATGCTTCCTATAAAAGTACTGCTATCAATCTGCTCGACTAGTTCTGGGTCTATATTGGTGTAATCCGATATTTCAGTTTTATTATAAATAAGATCATATGCTATAAAAAGATTTAAACTAATCCTTTTATTTTCTACCAAACCGGATTCCTTCCAAGTGTGTATGTAGGTTCGCAGCACCTTTTGAAAACTCTTCCTACCAGTCGCAAAGCCAATTCCAACACTAATACTTTTATCGTCCTGCATTTAATCACTTCCTTTCAATGCAAAACAACCTCAAGAATGCTTGATTATAATTGTAGCATGACTAGATTATTATAGCAAAAGCGACCCAAGAGTTTAAGAGCTTAAGCTAGTTTCTGATATCTTATTATTGCTTCTCCGAATAACACTGGACAATACTTTGCTCAGTTCTTGAAGCCTGTAAGTTTTTGTAATCACATCGTAGAAACCGTTCTGTCTATAATCCGATAGCGAGTCGGATGAGTAGCCGCTGGAAACTATTGCTTTAACATCTAGGTCAACTTTAAGTAGCTCACTCACAGCAATTTTACCACCCATACCGCCACGAACCGTTAGGTCGGTAATCACAACATCAAAGGGACAATCTGAGCAAAACGCTTCTTTATATAGTCTGACTGCTTCTTCACCGTCTCCTGCTAAATCCACGTCATAACCGAGAAAAGTCAGCATCTCGTTAGCCGTTTGTCTCACACTTTCCTCATCGTCCATCAATAAAACTTTTCCCTTTCCCATGATCAGATTATCTTTGTGTACTTCTTTTTCAGCTTGAACACTGGAGACAGGCAGATAGATAGTAAAGCTTGTTCCTTTTTCTTCTACAGATTGTACTGAAATATGCCCGCCATGTTTTTGCATAATAGCGTAACAAATCGTAAGCCCAAGTCCACTGCCATGATCTTTGGTACTAAAATAGGGATCAAATATTTTAGGCAGGATTTGACTGGATATGCCGAACCCTTCATCTATTATAGTTATGGCCACATAATTACCGGACTGAAGTGGCAAATTATCATTTTCACTGGTAACAGTCAGTTTTACGGCACTGATCTTGATTGTTCCACCTAACGGCATAGCTTGGTCGGCATTGATTAATATGTTGATAATAACTTGGGTCATTTGCCCTCGGTCGATCTCAACCGACGGAAGGTCTTCTTCAAAAAATAATTCACAACGCGTATTAGACCCGCTCAAGGCAAAAACGCTATTTTCCTCAATCAATCTACTGATGGAGACTGCCTTGGTCAACGGCTTACCTCCCTTAGAAAAGGTCAGCATTTGTCCGGTCAAGTTCCCAGTCTGTCTAATGGCTTCTTCCATATATTGAAGATACCTGGTGGCTTTGGGGTCTTCCTTAGTGCAATTCTTCACCAGTGAGAGGTTACCAAGTATTACAGTTAGAAAATTGTTCAGGTCATGGGCAATCCCACCCGCTAGAACACCCACGGATTCCAATTTATCAGCTTTTAGCAACTCTTCTTCCAGTTGTTTGTGTTTAGTGATATTGCGAAGTAACCAACGCAACTCCGCTGTCCCTCCCCTAGAGGCAGTTACCTTCCCCACTGTTATCGAAACTGGAAAGGTTGTTCGCTTGCCGGATAGCATGCTGAGCTCCAAGTTCTCGATTTGTACAACGTTTGCTTTTTTCAGCTCTGCCAACCTTGTACGGTAAATTAGGCGTTCATCACTACGGACAAAAATTGCTAACGGCTTGCTGATAAGCAAGGATTTGTTTACGTTGAAAAGGTTGGTAGCCGCGCTATTGGCATCGAGTATAATCCCGTCTATATCAGTGACCAGATAGCCATCTGGTGCAAAATCAAACAGTTCCTGATAACGACATCGCTCATCTTCCAAGGTCTGACGATTAGCTGACATTTTCTCATTTTGTTCAAGCAATTCTACAGCCGTTGTTTGTAATTCGTGAAGTGCAGAATTGAGCTCTGATAAAAGTTTAGATGTCAGTTCATGAGACGGTAAATCACATTGAGACAAATTATCCAGACGACTGAATGCTTTTTGTACCTGAGTATTTAAATCCATGGTCAAAACTCGTCACCTCCTCGACAAATATTACAAAGGAATTTCATTAACGACCCTTTTCATAGATTATTTTTATATATTCGATTTATATTTTATATTCGATAAATTCCAAACAAAATCCTTCCTCGATATCTGTCGAAATAATAGAAGATATAGGAAAGTGAACTCGTTCAGCTAAAGCTGAACATCGGGGCTTCGGTGGGGGAGTCTAACACCGAAGTGGAAATCGGAACACCCACTTATAGAAGTGGGTGTCTCGGAATTGATATAGATTCCATGTTGAAGTATGACCTTAAACTCAGTATCATGAGCGAAATTAGCGAATATACCGATGAGTTCAATTTGTTCATATCTCAGATTAATATGGTCCCAAATATGAAACGCCTCGGACGTGGAAAGTTGTTCTTTTTGGTGGGGCAGAGCAGTCTTGTAAACAGGATACGACTCTTCCCAGCCTTTCAATTTACCAAACTTATAAAGAATATCAAAATCCTCAAAATGAATAGTTAAATCTTGAATGATAATATTTCTTAAGGTATCATTTGTGCTAATTGAACGAACTGCATGGATCAGAGACATCAATTCTGCTATGAGGTCAAGATTGAGATTAGATCCAAAACATTTCACCCCCCTAACGGTAAATACTATTGTTAGTATAAGCAAACTAACAGTACGTATTCCTTGAGGGAAAGAATATACCTTTCATTGAATTTGATATAGTCAAAGGTGATGACAACACCGTCTGCCTAATGTTCAATAATGATCAGCAGAATTAAATCTGAGCCAATTGGACAATATGATTATGATTAAGTCAATAATAGCAGCTAAGGTTTAAATCACAGTAATATTATCTTACAAGGAGGTTGTCAGAAAGAATGCAGAAAAGTAAACATAAGTTAGTATTTTGGATAAGTCTTTTGAGCTTGGTGCTAGCGCTCGGACTTAGCGGGTGTGGGGCCGCAACGGACCAGAAAGTTGAGACGGCTCCTAAAGAAAAACCCACGTTAGTTCTTGCTGATCCGGGATGGGACAGTGTTCAATTCAATAATTCGGTCATTCAATTCATTGCCGAGAAAGGTTATGGCTATAAAACGGATGTCATAAGTGGCTCGTCCCCGATTACCTTCGCCGCTTTTGTAAAAGGCGATATTGACATTTATTCGGAACTTTGGATTGATAACATTAAGGACGCGTACGACAAAGCGATAAAGGATGGAACGATCAAGGCCGTATCAGTGAACTTTGATGATAATGCTCAAGGGTTGTATGTTCCAACCTATCTAATCAAAGGGGATCCTGCTAGGGGAATTAAGCCGCTCGCACCTAATCTCAAAAGTGTTAAAGATCTGCCTAAATATTGGGAGCTCTTTAAAGATCAGGAAGTCCCTACAAAAGGCAGAATATATGGTGCGCCTCCGGGGTGGGAAGTTGATAAAATACTTCAAACCAAAATTAAAAATTATGGTTTAGATACAACTTATAATTATTTTAGCCCAGGATCTGACACAGCGCTTTCAACCTCTATGTCTAAAGCGTATGAAGAGGGGAAACCGTGGTTGGGGTATTACTGGGAACCGACGTGGATCATGGGAAAATATGATATGACCCTACTCACAGATACACCTTTTGATGAAGCACTGTGGAATGACGGATACAAATGTGAATTTGCCCCAAGCAGCGTGACCGTCGGGGTGAGCAAAGGTATGGAGACTAAAGCCCCTGATGTCGTCAAATTCTTGAGTCATTATAAAACAAGCAATGCCTTACTTAATGAAGCGCTTGCTTATATGCAAGATAACAAAGCAGATGTAGATCAAACGGCTATATGGTTTTTAAAGAATCATACCTCCCTTTGGACGCCATGGGTACCGAGTGAAGTTGCTGATAAGGTCAATGCAGCACTGAAGTAGAGTGAACTGGGCAAAGTTGCATGTATTCTACATGAACTTTCGCCCAATTTCTTTAAAGGGGTAGTGATTATGTTTCCTGAGAACCTAAGGATTGAAATTGGAATCTACGTGGATCAGTTTGTCAAATGGTTAATGCATAACTTTCCAGGTTTCTTTGATGCGGTGTCTGCCGGGGTACTTTGGTTCATCCTGAAGATGGAAACCTTTATGTTATGGCTGCCCTGGTGGGCCATACTAATCTTAGTATTCGCCATATCCTGGAGGGTAAAAGAGCTAAAGTCTGCTGTGATCTATACTGCCTTGATCACCCTCATCGGAATGTTCGGGCTTTGGGACTCCATGATTCAAACTGTAGCCATTGTGCTAACTTCTGTGGTTATCTCTTTACTACTTGGAATCCCAACTGGAATTCTTATGGCCTATAAACAACGATTTAATGATATCATGCGTCTGGTGTTGGATGGAATGCAGACAATGCCCAGTTTTGTTTACTTGATCCCTGCGATGATGCTTTTTGGGATGGGGAAAGTTCCAGCGGTCTTTGCCACCATAATTTACGCAATTCCCCCGATCGTTCGCTTAACGGATTTAGCGATACGAAATGTTCCCAAAGAAATGGTCGAGGCGGCACATTCATTTGGTTCCTCCAATTGGCAAACCTTAACGAAAGTTCAGCTTCCCCAAGCCTTGCCGACGATTATGACGGGCATCAATCAAACCACAATGATGGCTTTGGCTATGGTGGTGGTTGCCTCGATGATCGGGGCAAAAGGGCTAGGGTACGATGTTTTACAGGCAATTATGCGAATTGATATTGCCAAAGGCTTTGAAGCTGGGATTAGTATTGTCTTTCTGGCGATCATCATCGATAGATTATCCCAATCGTTAGGAAACCGTTTCAAATTTCCAGAATAGGGGGCTTGAAGAATGAGTAATGCTGTTAAAGTCAAAG
>Ga0209587_1000025_pt1 | contig 69416 bp, 79 predicted proteins | sample NGEPerD_2_FD_184512 | JGI IMG/M metagenome (GOLD analysis project Ga0209587, IMG submission 184512) | Arctic peat soil microbial communities from the Barrow Environmental Observatory site, Barrow, Alaska, USA - NGEE PermafrostL1-D... | ecosystem: Environmental > Terrestrial > Soil > Wetlands >...
AAACTTTCCATTGTTTCGGATCCCAAGTCACTGCGTGATTAATGTACTCGACCAGTTTAATTTCGTTGCAGAAAGAAAGTATGAGTCCCGTTGCTCCGGAACGAAATGTTTTAATCATTGGTGCTTCTGCCATCTGTTATACCCCCAGCCAAATAAGTGCTGAGTTTAGATTACCAGATCGGTCGAGCAAAGTCCAGCATTATCGTTTCCTAACAGTTTAATAAATAATATTTTCCATTTTCTTCATGCTTAAAATAGTATCCATCTCCATCCTTGTAGTTTTCGCCGATGTCAATTTTGATCCATATTGAATCCCATGTGTCTGGAAGTGCTTGCTTTCAAATTCTTCGCGAGAAATCATAGCTATTCCCCCAATCAAATACTTAATTTAAGTATAATCATACTACAATATATTTGTCATAATAAAAAATTACCGACCAAATCGTCCCTACAACCCAGTCGGCTATAATCCTAATCTGCATAGCAGTTTAAAAGATTTACGTTCTTTTTTAACCAGATTTTTAAAGATATTCAACCCTGCCATTAATCTTGCCTCCTTCTTTACCTTTTCAGTGAGCTGAAGAATATTGTTTTCTACATCAGTCTGAGGAATGCGCCCTTTTATTGCAATAAAGAAGGCAAATGAGTAGTTAGCATCTCCACCGATGAAAGATCTGGTAGAGATCACTTTAACGCCACATCTCACAAATAAAAAGCATCATACTTTGTCTTAGCTTCAGTGATTCCGTTGCCATACATACATTTTCGTTTTGCCAGAAGTCGCATTGCACCCCTCACTTCACTAATTTATGTGCTATCCCACCTTGTTTTTTTAATAATGTGTACGGATCCGTAATAGCATCTTTACTGTTTACTCCACCACGCGCAACAAAATCTTTGACTGAAGCAACAGAAACACGCATCTCACGTTCCCCATAGAAACTACCTCAAATTCTCCTTGTCTTATAAGCTCATAAAGCCAACAGGTGCTGATGCTGAGAATAAACGCCGCCTCCTTGGCAGTATATGTAATTTTTCGAAGTGTGAACTTTTCTAGCTCACTTACCATTATCAGGCAATTTCCTTTAGCTGGTCTGATTCGACCAGAAGATTTTTTTGCAATTCCATAGATAACATCCCTCCCTTTCTAAATAGCGGTTGCTGCTTCATTTAAGGAAACTAGCGAGCTGTAATCTAAATCCTTGCCTTGGCAGTAAGTAATGCACACCTATTCTATCAAGGCAATGGCTAGAACCAAAAATAGTTATAAATTTCTCATTTTCGTTGTTTCTGAGCATTGGTTAAGCTACAATAGAGTTAAGGAGTGAAACAAACCATGCTAGATTTTAATAAAGAGTTATTTGCAAAGTTACTACATCTTGTATAAACAGTAAAATTCCAGATAATGAAATTGCAGCCCATGCTGGTCACGCTGATGCTTCCACTCCGAAAAGGTTATATGGGCATGTCTTTAAAAGAATAAAAACAGAAGCAACATCCGCTGTCGAAAACGCTCTCCAAAGAAAGAAATTATAACGTTAAGTTGATAGAAATAGATACAGTATGTTGGATTTGGGCAACGTTTGGGCAACTAAATCGCATTTATGCATTCCCTGCATAAAAGTAAAAGTCCCGCAATCGCTTGCGGGACTAGTGTTCTTCTGGAGCCGATGGTCGGAATCGAACCGACGACCTGCTCATTACGAGTGAGCTGCTCTACCTCTGAGCCACATCGGCATGTGAAATGTCGATTCGAAGCCTATTTTTCAACAGATCATTTTTCTACTTAATAGAGAAGTTCTTTCGACTTAGACAGTATAACATAAGTGGATTAATATGTTAAGGATAAATTATTCTTTTTATGGCAAGGTCAACCTTTTAATTGACTGTGGAAAAAATGCTACCCCAATGGTAGCTACGGCTGAAGATGAGAAGGGGACGTATCAAAACTAAGTTCAAACTTAGTTTCGCAACATCCCCTTTTGGGGCTAAGTTTACAGCCCCTTATGTTTTTTTATTAAATCACATAAACGCTGTTTCTTCTTGATTGGCATCTACATCTGAGTAAACAGGTTGAATATCTTTTCCTTTCGACCCTTTTATTTGCTCAGTTGTTCTTCTCGTTGGTTTTGAGTAATCATTTTTAGGTGGAGTATCAAACAATGAATCATCACCGATCTTTGCTGCAGTGAATATTGATACCAAACCAAAGGCAGCATGAGAAAATAGATACGAAAGATTACTTAAAGCATCTTTTGGTTTCACCTTGTTATTAGTAAAACCGCTAAGTATAGCCGTTACAACTGAACCAAAGGTAACGCCAAAAAATAATCCTTTGGGAAATAGCTTATCCCGTCCATATCTAGTTAAAATCGCAACTACGGATACCCCACCAACCATGCTTAACCCTACGTTCATCATGGCTCCCAGTAGTTGTCCTTGCCACTTTTCGGCTTCTCTACGAGAAGATAACCATACCCCTGCCGCGGTCGTTCTATAAGCTCGTTGTGAAATATTCATTTTTGATGAGATAGCATCAACTAGTGTTAATGCTACTAAGCCAGCCGCACCAGATATCATACCAAGATAAATTCTATCGTTTATTTTCCTCATTGAATATCACATCCTTCCTTTTAGCTTATTATTTCCTTTGTAAATATTTAGATACTGGAAAGTTATGTGATATTTGTGTTTGCTTCAAATAAAGCCGCTTCAGACTATGATCACGGCTTACGAACAGCCCCTGAAAATTCAGTAAAAATTTTCCTCGTAAAATATGATACTTTTTATTTACATTTTGGGTATAATGGGGGGTAGAGTTATACACGAAAGGGACGATTTGCTTTGGCATTACATATTCATTTTGTAGGAATAAAAGGAACAGGGATGAGCGCTTTAGCTCAAATCAGTGCTCAAATTGAAGGTGCAACCATTTCTGGATCTGATGTCGAAGAGAGTTTTTATACAGACAGTGTCCTAGAACGTGCCCACATCCCCGTCTTAGGTTTTTCCCCAAAAAATGTCGAAAACGCAAACTTGGTGGTGGCCTCAGCGGCCTATACACATCTACATCCAGAAATATCTCGAGCCAGGGAGCTTGATATCCCAGTCTTGACTTACCCCGAATATTTAGGGCGCTTACTTTCCAAAAAACGCGGAATTTCCGTAGCCGGAACGCACGGTAAAACTACGACAACCGCCATGATTGGCCTCGTAATGCTCCAAGCTGGATTAGATCCAACCATTGTCGTTGGCAGCGATGTCCCGAGCATTGGCGGAAATGCTCATTCCGGAAAAGGGGAGTTTTTTTTAGCAGAGTCTTGTGAATATCGGCGCCATTTTCTCAATTACTCTCCAGAACACTTGGTAATTACCAACATTGAATTTGACCACCCAGATTATTTTAATGACCTCGATGATGTTATTTTGGCGTTCGCTGAACTAGCAAAAAAGATACCCGTGCACGGCCATATCTACGTTTGGGACGAAGACCCGAATCGGAAATCTCTCACATCAGCCGCGCCGATCACAACCTTTGGGCTCTCTGAGTCCGCCGATATTCGTGCAACAGAGATAATATTCCAAGACGAACGAAGTTCGATGAAAATCATGCTCAAAGGGCAATACGTCGGGGACCTTAATCTCCATGTATCAGGAAGACATAACATAATCAATGCCTTGGCAACCATCGCCTTATGCCATGAAATTGGCATACCTATCGAAGTGATCTTATTCAGCCTGGGCCTGTTCAATGGCACAAAACGTCGCTTTGAACATATAGGAAGTAACAAAAATGGCGCCTTGATCGTCGACGACTATGCACATCATCCGACAGAAATTCGCACGACGCTAGAAGGGGCCCGCCTATCCTTCCCAAATCGTCGCATCCGTGCCATTTTCCAGCCCCATACTTTTAGCCGAACGGAAAAACTCTTACTTGAATTCTCACAAGCTTTTCAAGGGGCGGACGAAGTCGTTATTGCTGACATCTTCGCCTCCGCCCGAGAACTTGACCATTACACTGTTTCTGCCCCGAATTTAGCCGAGTTGATCCTGAAACAAGGGATCCAAGCCCGCTACATCGGAACGTTGGAGGACATTGGGGTTTATCTCTCTGATACACTCGCCCCAGAAGATCTCGTCCTTACTCTAGGTGCAGGGGATATTTATAAAGTTGGGGTTGGTATCGTCAGTTAGTTTTAGTGATGACAAAGGGTTAGCCATTTTTTTGGCTAACCCTCTTTGTTGTTATTAATACGATCCACTACTTGGATCCCTTCTATAATTTCATCCCAGCTGTGACAGCGTGTTATACCCTTTGTGAGCTCCTCTTGATTGTAGCTGGCATTCAGTAAAAATACCGGCACTCCGCTTTCCGCAATCAATTTGGCATTCACCTGATAATCCTCGATAAAAGCCTCGATGCCCCAAAGTTTGACTAAGTCTAATTTGCTGCCAAAGCCCGCGAAGAGCACGCGTTCATGCTCATGCGGAATTTCACACTTCGTGAGCCAGCGCACTGTAACATCCCTTTCTTCAGGCGTGCGAGCTGTAATGTATATCACTTCATGACCCTCTCTGAGAAGAGTTTCAATCCCCGCCTTGGCGCCCATTATAGGTTCGGGAATGCTCAGCAAATGTTCCGCATTACAGACAAAGAAGTCGTTAATAGCATCTCTCGATACATCAAAAGCCAAATGCATTTCATAATCGTCAATGACCGTTATGTTCTTGCCGAAGTGCAGATTCAGTTCCGTTAACCAAAATGGATAACTATCTGAAACGACACCGTCTATATCTACTCCAATACGCACGTTAATCTAACCCCTTTAGTATAGGTAGCTCCAGGATAGGCGGAAGATGGCGTTTATGTTCACTCTGACGATGGAGGGTTTCAAGGCGTTCTTGTACCTCGGGAGAGACCTTTTCCCCCAGTAAATAACGATCAATAAGGTCGTAGCTTAGACCCAGCTCTGCTTCATCCGTCTGCCCTGGCCATAGCCCTGCAGTCGGTATTCGTGTAGCAATTTTCATAGGAAGTCCCAACATCCTTGCCCAAACGCGTACTTCCGTTTTTGTGAGTGAACTAATCGGCAAGAGATCGACACCACCGTCGCCATATTTCGTAAAATACCCGGTATAACTTTCAGGTGCATTATCTGTCCCCACCACCATATAATTCAGGGCATTTGCCACGGTATACAGCGTGGACATACGTAAACGGGCCTTTAAATTTCCCTGGCTTAGTTTTTCCCCTTCTAACTCATATCCTTGACTTTCCAAATCCTTCATGACTTGCCCCATAATCTGCGTATGGACATCACCCAATTTCACTTCTAGCGTTCTAATTTTAAAGTTCTCTGCAATCAATAATGCATCCTCTTTGTCTTCCGGATTAGAATGACTGGGCATAACCACCCCGATACAATGATCAGGAAATGCTCGACTACAAAGCCCTGCGACCACAGCGGAATCAACCCCTCCCGAGATCCCCACCACGAGTCCTTTTGTCTTGGCCTCAATCACCCTTTCACGCAACCAGTCCACTGCTTGATTGATACGGCCTGTTAATTCTTCATCTGTCCACATCTTGACCTACCCCCAGATTTAGATTATTTGCTTTTATATCCTGATGGATCGTTAATAGTAATTGCTGTTTTAGTTCAAAGAGATTAGTCGACAAATCGACAATGTAACTGTGCGGATTAGTCAAGCGTTTAACTTCATCCCAGAAGGTGTCCAATTCCGCTTTGGCATAGGACTGAACCTCAGTGAGCTTTGGTAAGTCATAAACCCGTTTTCCGCCTCTAAACACAGGAATTAAGAGTTCTCTGATCCGATAATTCCTTAATGTCTTCCTTTTCCAAGTTTGAACAGGATCAAAAATCGTGAGGGGTTTCCCTTCTACGAAAACTTCATTTTCTAAGGCAATAATATCAGCCATTGCTTTTCCTGCTCGGTCATAAAAGCGTACTACTTTTTTAATGCCCGGGTTTGTGATCTTGGATATGTTCTCAGAGACTTTTAGTCGAGGATTAAAATCACTCTGCTCTCCTTCAGCGGCCAGTTTATAAACTCCCCCTAAAGACGGGCTGTCTTTGGAAGTAATGAGGCTCGTTCCGACACCCCAGGCATCAATGGCTGCCCCCTGGGCTCTAATAGCAAAAATAGTTTCCTCGTCTAAATCATTAGACCCTACGATAATCGCACCTTTCAGTCCCGCTTCATCGAGCATGCGACGGGCTGCCTTCGACAAATACGTTAAATCCCCGCTATCTAAACGTATCCCTTGGAAATAGTGACCTTTTGCTTCTAGTTCGAGCCCAACCTTAATTGCATTAGGGACCCCGGATTCCAGGACACTATACGTATCCACAAGCAACAAGCATTTATCTGGAAAAGTACGTGCATAAGCTCGGAACGCCTCCAATTCCGTTGGAAAGCATTGGATCCAGCTGTGCGCCTGGGTTCCTGAGAGGGGGATACCGAATCGTTTCCCTGCTAGGACATTTGACGTAGATTGACACCCTCCGATAAAAGCTGCCCGTGCTCCCAGAATTCCAGCATCTGGCCCTTGCGCTCTGCGTAAACCAAATTCCATAACGGGCCCCCCGTGTGTTGCCGTCACCACCCGTGACGCCTTGGTAGCAACCAAGCTTTCAAAGTTGACTAAGTTCAGAATAGCTGTCTCAAGGAGTTGTGTTTCCATAATGCGCCCTTTAACTCGGATCATGGGTTCATATGGAAAAATAGGAGTCCCTTCCGGAACCGCGTCAATGTCCCCTTTAAAACGAAAGGTGCGCAGTTCCTCGATAAAATCCTCATTAAAGAGGTTTAGACTTCTCAAATACGCCAAATCTTCTTCTCCAAAGGTGAGGTTTTCTATATATTCTACGACTTGTTCGAGTCCCGCAGCCAGAACATACCCACCTTTAAACGGGAGTCTTCGAAAGAAGACATCAAATACAGCTTCCTTATTACGACATCCGTTCGTTAAATAACCCTGCATCATCGTTAATTGATAAAGATCTGTTAACATTGTTAGATTTTCCATTGACAATAGCCTCGCCACTCTCACTCCAAAATATGTTTGATCCTCAGCTTTAGCTGAATTATTTCACTGTATCTAACCTATAGCTTACTATATCTTGATGCAAATCATGCGTGAGAATTTCGACCTTTCACCTAATATATCCTGCTTTTGGCTTAAAATAAAAACCTAAAGGAAAACTCCTCTAGGTTAAAGGGTCTAAATTGTCGGTTTTCAGCGAAATATGTTAAAGGCTTATCCACAGAATTTGTTCGTTTATCCCCCGGTATTTAAGGCTTATCCACCATAAAATCCGCTTTATTTTGATATTATCCACAGAGTTATCCACACTATGCACAAGCTTTTTCTAAAGTTCGTGAGAATTCAGGTGAAAAACGCAGTAATGATGCAGGGTACACGGTCACCCCAAACCTTATACGGGTAACAGGTCTCCTTTTTATTGCATGATTCAAGCCTATACTCATTTTTCTGCCTGCGTGCGCTATAAACTACTTTTCCGCCACATTGTTTCGACAATATCTGTGTTGATCTTTTTCAAGAACCGTCCCTGACTTGCACAAGTGCTTCGCGACAAATGCGAATTCCTTCAGCCACTGTTTCCGGGGAAGGACCTCCCGTTATCTTCCGTGCACGCACACAGTATTCAATTCCGATAGCTTCAAACAGATCTTCTTCGAAAACTGGAGAGAGCTCTTGATAGTCACTTAACCCTAACTCTTCTAACCCGATTCCCTTTTTACTGCAAAGCAGTACAATGCGTCCGACTAACTCATGTGCTTCCCGGAAGGGAACCCCCTTTTTGGCCATATAATCTGCTAGATCCGTTGCATTGGTAAACCCACCTTTTGCTCCCCAAGCCATTGCCTCACGTTGTACTACCATCGTCCTCAGCATCGGTTCTACAACCAATAAGCACTTTTGAATTGTGTCTACAGCGTCAAAAACCTGTTCTTTGTCCTCTTGCATATCTTTATTATAAGCAAGAGGAAGACCTTTCATGACGGTTAAGAGAGCCATCAAAGCACCATATACACGCCCAGTTTTCCCTCTTACTAATTCCGCCACATCTGGGTTTTTCTTTTGAGGCATAATGCTTGACCCTGTAGAATAGCCATCATCCATCGTTATAAATTGAAACTCCCCGGTGGACCAAAGAACGAGTTCCTCACATAAACGGCTAAGGTGCATCATGAGGATGGATGCAGTTGCTAAAAATTCCAAAGCGAAATCTCGGTCGCTAACCCCATCTAAGCTGTTTAAGGTGACTCCGTCAAACCCAAGTTCCGAGGCCACTTGCGCCCGGTCAAGCGGAAACGTCGTTCCAGCCATCGCCCCTGATCCGAGAGGGGAACTATTTAAACGTTTCCGAGTATCTTTGAGCCTACCGAGATCACGTAAAAACATTTGCACATAGGCCATCATATGATGAGCAAACGTGATCGGCTGTGCCTTTTGCATATGTGTGTATCCGGGCATCCAGGTTTCAAGATGCTCTTCCGATAGCTTGAGAAGAGTCTGAATCAAGTTCTCCACGAGGCTTTTGGTCTCGTCAATCTCGCTTCTTAGATAAAGCCTTAAATCCAAAGCTACTTGGTCATTCCTGCTGCGCCCAGTATGTAGCTTTTTCCCCACCGACCCAATACGTTCTGTTAAAAGCTTCTCGACATTCATATGGATGTCTTCTGCGCCAATCTCGAATTCCACATTTCCCGCCTGAATATCTCCTAAGATCCCCATTAGTCCCTCGATCAAAAGGTTTGCTTCCTCTTTAGACACAACCCCAACACTTCCAAGCATTCTCGCATGGGCAATACTCCCTAGGATATCCTGTTTGTAAAGGCGTTGGTCGAAGCTAATTGAGGAGTGAAAGTCTTCTACCAATGCATCTGTAGTCTTTTCAAAACGTCCGCCCCAGAGCTTCACATCTCATCTTCCTTTCATCGTTTGATAGCACTTTTCTAGGAGAAATACACAATTGCCCCTAACAGAACCTTGATAACTTATTCTTTCCGAGAGATATGAAGAAAGCGCCGGGTACCGGCGCTCGTTCTCGTTCTTATTTACGCAAACCTGATTCTTTCTCCATGAGCGCTCTAACCTTTAACGGTAAGCCAAAAAGGTTAATAAATCCACCAGCATCCTTTTGATCATACACGCCGTCTTCACCAAACGTTGCATACGCTTCATTATAGAGGGAATAGGGGGATTTCACACCCGCTGTGGTGCAATTTCCCTTGTATAATTTCACGCGAACTGTGCCTGTGACGTTTTTCTGAGTTACATTGACAAAGGCATCTAAGGCCTCACGAAGGGGAGAATACCATACTCCGTCATAAGTAATCTCTGCATACTTTAGAGCGATTTGTTCTTTATAATGGAGAGTAAGGCGGTCGAGCGTGAGATGTTCCAAAGCCTGATGGGCCATATACATGATTGTTCCACCAGGGGTCTCATAAACACCTCGCGATTTCATCCCGACAAGGCGGTTCTCAACCATATCGACAATTCCGATCCCGTTTTTTCCACCCATTTCATTGAGGGTTTCTAACAAAGCGACTGGAGCAATTTTCTGGCCATTTAACGAGGTGGGAATCCCTTGTTCAAACCCTAGTTCGAGATATGTCGCCTCATCGGGAGCATCCTCTGGAGAAACACCTATTAAATAAAGGTCACGCTTGGGTTCATTCCAAGGATCTTCTAAGTCCCCGCCCTCATGGCTCAAATGCCAAAGGTTACGGTCCATACTGTAGGGACGATCTTTCGTCACTGGAACTGGAATTCCACGCGTTTCTGCATAGTCGATGCAATCTTCCCTGGATTTAAGATCCCAAATTCTCCAAGGAGCAATAATCTCTAAATCCGGATTAAGCGCTTTAACACTCAACTCGAAACGCACTTGGTCATTTCCTTTACCAGTTGCGCCATGAGCAATCGCAACTGCGCCTTCCTGCTTAGCTATTTCCACTAAACGACGGGCAATGAGAGGACGAGCAAACGCAGTCCCCAAGAGATAGTCTCCTTCATAAACAGCCCCAGCCTTTAACGTGGGAAAGATAAATTCCGTGAGAAATTCCTCTCTCAAATCTTCAATATACAGTTTACTGGCACCGCTTTTGATCGCCTTCTCCTGAAGCGGTGCCAACTCTTCTCCCTGCCCAAGATCTGCCGCCATGGCAATCACTTCATACCCGTACGTTTCCTTAAGCCAGGGAATAATTATGGAAGTATCCAACCCACCGGAATATGCTAAAACAACTTTTTTCATAATTAATCTCCCTCATTTTATAAATTAGTATCGCAATGTGTTGATTTGCATTCCTATAAATCAGCTTAGTTAGATTACTAACGCCATAATCGCTTTTTGAGCGTGCAGACGATTTTCTGCTTCGTCAAAAACAACCGAGTGAACCCCTTCTATTACATCTTCTGTTATTTCCTCTCCACGGTGAGCTGGAAGGCAGTGTAATACGATTGCGGATTTGTCTGCTCGTTTTAAAACGTCAGCATTAATTTGATACCCTTCAAAAGCTGCCATACGCACCTTTGCCTCTGCTTCTTGACCCATACTTGCCCAAACATCCGTGTAAAGCACATCGGCCCCTCTTACGGCTTCTAAGGGATCTTCGATCACTTCCACAGATCCGCCGTTATCTTTGGCATCCGCCTGGGCCATAGCAACCATCAATGGATCCGGCTTATATCCCGGAGGAGAAGCGATAACGACATGCAATCCCATCTTTGCTCCACCAAACATTAGAGAATGAGCCATGTTATTTCCATCTCCGATGTAGGCAAGCTTCAAGCCAGCTAAGCGGCCTTTATGCTCCTGAATAGTCATGAGGTCTGCCAGAACCTGACAGGGATGCAAGAGATCTGTAAGTCCATTAATGATTGGAATAGTGGCAAATTCTGCTAAGTCTACGACTTCTTGATGGCTATAGGTTCGAATCATGATTCCATCGACCATCCGGGAAAGGACACGCGCCGTATCAGCGATTGTTTCTCCCCTTCCTAGCTGGATATCCCGTCCGCTAAGAAAGAGTGCATGCCCCCCGAGTTGGTACATCCCTACTTCAAAGGAAACCCGAGTCCGTGTAGAAGACTTCGTAAAAATCATCCCCAAGGTCTTGCCTTGAAGAATCGTGTGAGGACGTCCTGCTTTTTGCTCATTTTTAAGCTCTTTAGCAACATCTAAAATGCAGCTTAATTCATCTTGTGAAAAATCATGAAGCGATATAAAGTCCCGCCCTTTTAATATGGATTGATCGATTGCTTTCATCTGTCACCCACCCTTTCGATATGAATTATTATACACTTATATGTATATTAATTCAATAACAAAATGATAGTTTTCTATTACGGTATCTGAATTTATTTACAACGCAAGATACTCCTGTAACGAAAGAACTTGTGGAATAGTTTGACTCCGTATTTCTTGCAGTGCCCGAACAACCGCTTTCCCAGTATCCATGGATGTAAAGCAGGGAACTCCATGTTCGGCTGCTAACCGCCTCAGCAAATAACCCGTTCTCTCCGGTGTTCCTTTGGTGGGAGTACTAAGGATAAAGGAAAATTCCCGTTGTCGAATAGCCTCCCGAAGAGCCTCACTAGATTCACTCACCTCTTCGACCGCTACCCCGCACAGAGCAAGAGCCTTAGCTGTATCACCCGTTCCTATGACTCCAAATCCCAGTTGCGCCAGTTGCCAAGCCAAGGCGATAGCCTCTGGGCGATCCTTTTCCGCTACAGAAACTAAAATGTTACCATCTTTGGGAAGTGGAATATGAGAGGCCGCAAAGGCCTTCGCCAATGCATGTCCAAATTGGGTGTCCATCCCTAAGACCTCACCGGTCGATTTCATTTCTGGACCCAATGACGTTTCGACTTTGGTCAGCTTTTCGAAGGAGAAGACTGGAGCTTTTACCACGACGAACGGTGCCTCTGGTGCAAGGCCATGTGCATAACCCATACCCTTTAATGTTTTTCCTAGGGAAACTTGAACTGCCAACTTAACTAAGGGTATCCCCGTGACTTTAGAAAGAATAGGCACAGTACGGCTGGCCCTGGGGTTCACTTCAAGTACATACACCTTGCCACGAACGACGACGAACTGAATATTTATAAGTCCTCTGATGCCGATTCCTTCTGCGAGACGGCACGTAAAATCCTGAATCTGATCAATTTCAGCGGGCGTTAAACTTTGGGGTGGATAGACAGCCAAGCTATCCCCCGAGTGGACTCCCGCACGCTCGATGTGTTCCATAATACCCGCTATCACAGTGGTTTCTCCGTCTGAGACCGCATCAATTTCAACTTCTTTTCCTTCCAAGTACCTATCCACCAAAATCGGATGTTCGGAAGATAAGTGGATTGCCCGCTTTAAATAGTCTTCAAGTTCATTTATATTCTCAACCACTTGCATAGCGCGCCCTCCGATGACATATGAAGGACGAACGATAACAGGAAATCCGAGTTCCTCCGCAATTCCTTGGGCCTGATTGACAGAAGTAACGCTTCTTCCTTCGGATTGGGGGATTCCCAAGTGACTTAAAAGCTCTGCAAAACGTTCCCGATCCTCTGCCAAATCAATTGCATCAACCTGTGTCCCAAAAATTCTAATCCCGGCTAGGTTCAGTCGAGCTGCCAAATTGATGGGCGTCTGTCCTCCAAATTGAACCAATACTCCATCCGCCTTTTCCTTCTCTAAGACATGAAGCACATCTTCCAAGGTCAACGGCTCAAAATATAGTTTGTCAGCGGTATCAAAATCCGTCGAGACCGTTTCTGGATTATTGTTAATCATAATAGCTTCCACACCCGCTTCTTTTAAAGCCGAAAGTGCATGGACGGAGCAATAATCGAATTCAATCCCTTGCCCGATCCGGATAGGTCCTGAGCCTAAGACGACGACTTTTGGGCCAGTACTTATAGAAACTTCATCTTCTTCTTCATAACAAGAATAGTAATATGGCGTTGCCGAAGCAAACTCTGCTGCACACGTATCAACCGTTTTATAGACTGGCACAATTTGAGCTGCCAAGCGCATGGTACGAATCGATTCTTCCAAGCGCCCCGTGAGTTTAGCAATGGCTAAGTCAGAAAATCCCTGGACCTTTGCGAAACGCAATAACTCTGTCGTTAAAGACTCACTTTGCAACCGCTGTTCAAGAAGAACTAGATCTCTAATTTTATGCAAATAGAAAGGGTCTATTTGCGTAAGCGTTTGTACTTCACCGATGGTCCAATCCCGCCGAAATGCTTCAGCAATGGCAAAAAAACGTTCATGATCCGCTCGAGCAAGCTTGTCTTCTATTTCCATCTCCGACCAGAGACCAGATTCATCAATTCGCAGACCCACTGTACCAACTTCCAAAGAACGCGTCGCTTTCAACAGGGCTCCTTCCAAGGTCCTCTCCATAGCCATCACTTCTCCGGTTGCTTTCATTTGCGTACCAAGCCGATGATCGGCAGCCGGAAACTTATCGAAAGGCCAACGAGGAAACTTGACCACCACATAGTCTAGGGCTGGTTCAAAACAGGCACTGGTATTACCTGTCACCGGATTCGTCAATTCCGGCAGGGTAAATCCTATCGCTAAAAGTGCTGCCATTTTGGCAATAGGATATCCGGTCGCTTTCGAGGCGAGCGCACTAGAGCGACTTACCCGAGGATTGACTTCAATCACAACATATTCCCGACTCAGCGGATTCAAGGCAAATTGAACATTGCATCCCCCGTTAACCTCTAAAGCTCGTATGATCTTTAACGATGACGCCCGTAACATCTGATAATCAACATCGCTCAGAGTTTGCGACGGGGCTACCACGATACTATCCCCAGTATGTATTCCTACAGGATCGATATTTTCCATGTTGCAAATCGTGATACAGTTATCCGCCCCATCTCGCATAACTTCATATTCAATTTCCTTCCACCCAGCCACACTTCGTTCCACGAGACATTGCCCTATCGGGCTGGCCTGTAGGCCTCTTTGTAAGATCTCTTCGAAGTGTTTTGCGTTTTTGACAATCCCGCCACCTGTCCCTCCTAGGGTATAGGCCGGACGTATGATTAATGGAAATCCCTGCTTTTGAGCGAACCGTTCCCCTTCTTCGAGGGTCGTTACGATTACACTTTCAGCCACTGGTTCACCAAGTAAAAGCATTGTTTCCTTGAAAGCATCCCGATCTTCCGCTTTGTAAATTGTTTCAGCATTACAGCCAATCAGGTCCACCTCATAGCGCTCTAATATCCCACAACGTTCTAGTTCCATCGCTAGATTAAGTCCCGTTTGACCACCGAGCGTGGGAAGCAGAGCATCTGGCCTTTCTTTCCTGATGATCTCCTCTATACGTTCAGGCAAGAGAGGTTCGATATAGGTAATATCCGCTGTTTTGACATCCGTCATGATAGTTGCCGGATTACTGTTTACTAGGACGACTTCTATTCCCACTTCACGAAGAGCTTTGCACGCTTGCGTCCCGGCATAATCAAACTCTGCAGCTTGCCCAATTACAATCGGTCCAGACCCGATGACAAGGACTTTTTTCCACGCCGGGTTAAGTGGCATGTTGAGCCCTCCATTCCTGCATTAATTGCGCAAACTCCTCAAAAAGATATAGGGATTCACTCGGTCCTGGCCCAGCTTCCGGATGGTATTGAACTGAAAAGACAGGTAAATCCCGATGTTTAACCCCTTCGACACTTTGGTCATTGAGGTTGCGATGTGTTACGTAGAGTGGGGTCTGATCCAGGCTTTCTTCTGCGATGGCATACCCATGATTTTGAGAAGTAATCGTCACTCGTTGAGATAGGAGATCTTGTACAGGTTGATTTCCACCTCGATGCCCAAATTTCATCTTATAGGTGTCCCCTCCCAGAGCGAGTGACAAAAGTTGATGCCCTAGGCAGATACCGAAGATGGGGCGTTTTTCTAGAATCCCCCGAATCGTTTTGATTCCCACTTCCACACTCTTGGGATCCCCCGGCCCATTGGACAGAAAGACGCCATCCGGCTTCAGCTCTAAGATCTGCTCCGCTGAAGTGGTATGCGGAACTACCGACAAGCGAAACCCACTCTCTTGCATCGCATACAAGATATTTCTCTTAATTCCGAAATCTAGGACAACGACATGAAACGAACCCTTCTCGGTTTGAGTTACGGGTAAAGTGTAGATTTCTGAGGTACTGACCCTAGCCACAACATCTGACGGAACAAGCCATGCTTTCACCCTTGGGATCAGCTCATCTAGATGATCGATTTCAGTAGTAATCACCCCCCGCAAAACCCCGTGTTCCCGGATAATTCGCGTCAAAGCACGAGTATCAATCCCTTTAATTCCCACAACTCCAGCTTGGGCCAACGCCCTGGAAAGGTTTTTCTCCATCTGCCAATGACTGGGATTACGGGCGGCCTCTTTCACGATAAATCCCTGAACCTGTGCCTTCTCCGATTGGTTATCTAAACTATTGATACCATAATTCCCAATGAGGGGATAGGTCATACAGACCATTTGTCCCGCATAAGAGGGGTCGGTCAGCACCTCTTGGTAGCCTGTCATACCCGTGTTAAAAACGACTTCTCCAAAGGCCTCTCCGTTTGCCCCGTAAGACTCCCCCATTAAAACTTTCCCTGTTTCAAGCACGAGTGCTGCTTTCATCCCATCCCTCCTCGGTTTCGAGCTTCCGACTTCCGACCTCTGGAATCACTTCCAAAGTTCCGTAAATACTTTATCCAGAATCCCCAAAGCTTTATCCATTTCCGGTTCTTCAACAATGAGAGGGGGAAGGAAACGCAAGATCTTGCCGCCAACACAGTTAATCAGAAGCCCGTTTAATCGACAAGCCTCAACAATCTCCGGGCCCAACTTAGAAACAGGCCACCCTAAGATAAATCCCTGCCCTCGAACGGGATCCCCAGTCTGATACTTCTCGACCAGTTTTTTGAGTCCTTTTTGAAAATATTCAGAACGCTCTTGAACCCCTGTCATAAATCCATCCTCGAGCATCACATCTAAGACAGCGCACCCTACGGCAGTCGCCAAAGGGTTTCCCCCGAAAGTTGAAGCGTGATCTCCAGGCTGAAAGGCTTTTGCTACTTCATCAGTGGCCAACATGGCGCCAATCGGCACTCCACCGGCTAAGGCTTTAGCTAAGGTCATGATATCTGGAACCACACCGCTCCACTCATAGGCAAAGAGTTTCCCTGTCCGTCCCATGCCGCACTGCACCTCATCAAAAATTAACAAGGCCCCAAATTGATCACACAAGGCACGCGCTCCTAGTAAGAACTCTGTGGAGGCAGGGAGTACTCCACCTTCCCCCTGTATGGGCTCAATGAAAACGGCTGCCGTGTTTTGATTAACTTTAGCCTTAAGACTCTCAAGATCGTTCAATTTTGCATAAGAACATCCTACTGGAAGAGGATCAAACCCTTCTTGATATTTAGTCTGACCTGTGAGTGTGAGGGTCGCCAAGGTCCGCCCGTGAAATGAATTTTCAAGCGTTACTACCTCGTATTTCTGCGCTCCAAAGTTTTTCTTAGCATATTTCCGTGCCAGCTTGAAAGCCGCTTCATTCGCCTCCGCACCGCTGTTGCAAAAGAACACCTTATCCGCAAAAGAATGATCCACCAAGCGCTCTGCCAAAGCGACCTGGTTCGGTATCCAATACAGGTTTGACGTGTGTATAATCTCTTGGGCCTGTTCTTGAACGGCACGAACAATCGCAGGGTGATTATGCCCTAGGGAGTTGACCGCTAGCCCTGTCAAAAAATCCAAATAACGCTTTCCTTCCGCATCCCAAACCCAGGCGCCGTCCCCTTTGACGATCGTCATGGGTAGGCGACCATAGGTATTCATAACGACATTTTTCCCCCGCTCAATAATTGCCTCACTTGATAAACCTTCTAATTGTTTCATGTTTCATCCCCCTTACTCGAGGTTCGACGTTCGAGGTTCGAAGTTCGAACTCGAACCACAAATCTCAAACTGTAACCTCTATTCTCATAATCTCGAATCTTGAACATCTAATCCCAAACCTCGATTCTGGCCTCTGGCATCTGATTGCTGACCTCTGTCAAGCGAACATCGTTCCAATCCCACCATCGGTAAACAGCTCCAGCAAAATAGCATGGCTTTGGCGCCCGTCTAGGATATGCACACTTCCAACGCCACCCTCTAACGCGGCGACAGCACACTCCACTTTGGGTAACATTCCACCATTCAAAACTCCCTGATCTACGAGTGTCGCTACTTCCCCTTTGGAGATGGTCGAGATGAGGGATTCTGGATTCGCAACATCGCGTAATATTCCTCGCACATCCGTCAAAAGAAGTAGCTTGTCTGCGTGCAGGGCCTCCGCAATTTTACCCGCAGCTGTATCCGCATTCACATTATACGTTTCCCCGTTTTCTCCACTGGCAACGGGTGAAATGACAGGGATATAGCCATGTCCCAATAAGGTATTTAAAATATCAGGCGTAACACTCTGGATTTCCCCGACAAGCCCCAAATCAATGTTTTCCATCTCTCCCTGACTATTAGCCATCTGCATGGGTTTCTTAGTTGCTATGAGAAGTTGCGCATCTTTGCCAGATAATCCGACCCCCTTCCCACCAAAGCGATTAAGGAGAGATACCATCTCTGTGTTCAATTTTCCTAACAAAACCATTTGCGCAATTTCCATGGTTTGTGCATCAGTGACTCTTAAGCCCCGTACAAATTGGCTTTCAATACCCACTTTCTTCAGCATGGCATTGATCTCAGGTCCACCGCCGTGAACGACTACGGGCCGAATCCCCACAGAATGCAAGAGCAGGACATCCATTATGACAGATTCCTTCAAGGCTGGATCAATCATAGCGTGCCCGCCATATTTAATCACCACGGTCTTTCCCGCAAATTTCTGGATATAAGGAAGGGCTTCCACTAAAACCCGTGCTTTGCCTAAGCCCTGTTCCATCGGGGTCATCTCTTCCACCTCCAATCTCAAGTTCGATAACTTCCATTAATCGTAACGTACTCGTGGGTTAGATCACACCCCCAGGCAGTTGCGTGTTCTTTCCCAATGTGAAGGTTCAAACTAATATGAACGTCCTCAAACCCTAGGATTCCCTTTGCCTTATCTTCTGAAAAAGCGACTCCTTTTCCCGTTTGGGCGACAACTAAATCCCCCAGCAAGATATCTACAAGGCTTGGATTGAACTCCGCTCCGGCATATCCTGCCGCCGTAATAATCCGGCCCCAATTTGCATCTTCTCCGAAGAGTGCAGTTTTTACCAAGCTGGAGCCACAAATACTCCGGGCAATTTTTTGGGCATCTTCTTTTGTTTTAGCTCCAGATACCGTGACTTCCATAAACTTGCTTGCTCCCTCTCCATCTCGAGCAATATCTTGAGCTAGTCGGACGCACATCGATTTAACCATTTTCTCAAAATTGGCCCGGTCTTCCCCGCTTGGCGTGATTCCCGAGGCCCCATTAGCCAGTATGAGAACCATATCATTGGTACTCGTATCTCCATCGACGGTCACCATATTGAAGCTTTCATCGACCGCCTCACGCAGAATACGCTGCAAATCTTCTGAAGGGATGTCCGCATCAGTTGTCAAAAAGCCCAACATGGTTCCCATATTTGGGTGAATCATCCCTGATCCTTTCGCGATCGCTCCTAGATGGATCACCCCCTGAGAGCAGGGAAGTTCATAGGCATATTCTTTGACCTTCGTATCCGTGGTCATAATCGCTTGGGCTGCCCGATGTGCTCCGTCGTCAGATGTTTCCTTCTGTCCACGGATACCCTTGACCACGTCGTTAAGTAGTTCCGAACTCGCCACCCGAATTCCATTCAACACTCGATCAATCGGCATTTCAACCCCGATCACACCTGTTGACGCCACCAGTACATCCTCAGGCGGTACTGCCAAATACAGGCCTGCTACTTCAGCCATGGAAAAGGCCGCCTTATCACCGAATTCTCCAACGCAAGCATTGGCATTCCCACTATTAACGACGATTGCTCGGGCCAGACCATTCTCCAAATGACGCTGTGTTAAGTATAGTGGGTGAGCTTTAACCAAATTTCGCGTGTATACACCGGCCGCATGCGCTTGTACATCAGAGAAAATAAGCGCTACATCATACTTATCCTTAGCTTTAATACCTGCTTTGACACCAGCAGCATAAAATCCCTTGGGGGCAGCTATACCGCCATTAATTAACTTCCATCCCTTTTCAGCGTTTTCCACTATTTACACTCTCCCTCACTATTCAGGGCCAAAGAGCCGTTCCTGTGATTCCTTGTGCCTCGGGGCATCCCATCACTAGATTCATATTCTGAATTGCCTGGCCTGCTGCACCTTTAATCAAATTATCGATGGTTGCCACGATGATAACATTGCCAGTTCTCTGATCCACCGTCAATTGTAAAAAAGCATTATTGCTTCCGCTGGAAAATTTCGTCTGTGGCCAAGTCCCCGGCGGCAATACATGAATGAAATCCTCTTGCTCATACTGTTCCAACCAGCACTCACGAAGGTCCTCCTCTTGGACCCCTGCCTGTACTGCAGCATAAACCGTGACCAGCATCCCCCGCGTCATCGGAACTAAATGAGGAGTAAAATTCACGGTTAGCTGTAGCCCTGCAGCCCGAGACAGTTCTTGTTCTATTTCTGGGGTATGACGATGATTTGTTACCCCGTAAGCTTTAAAGTTTTCATTAATTTCAGCATAATGCGTACCAATTGAAACCCCGCGGCCAGCTCCGGATACGCCAGACTTGGCATCAATAATTAAATAGCTTGTTCGTAACAATTTATTACGCAGTAAGGGAACGAGAGCTAGTAAAGTTGCGGTTGGATAGCAACCTGGATTTGCTACTAAGGATTGTCCCCATATTTGCTCACGATAAAGCTCCGGCAAACCATAAACTGCATCTTTAAGAAGCTCTGGAGCAGGATGCTTAATCTTATACCATTCCTCATAGACCTGGGCAGAATTCAACCGAAAGTCAGCTCCTAGATCAATGACTTTGATATTTCGCGCTAAAAAAGCACTCGTTCTTGCCGCTGTCAATCCATGAGGAAGTGCACAAAAAAGCACATCAAGCTCGGGTACATTTTCATCCTGCAAGAGCCCCACCTTTTGACCACTCCACTGTGGATATATTGACTCATAATTCTCCCCAGCTACACTGGAAGAAGCGAGATATAAATCCTTCACTTCCTCATGGCGTTTCAATAAACGCACCAATTCTTGACCTGCATATCCCGTGGCCCCAAGAACACCAACCTTCATATCTTGACCCTCCATTCTTCGCATGCAAGTTGGGGACGATCCTTGACTTGCACTTGATTATTGGCTTTCAAATAATAAAACTAACAAATACCATTCATAAATGAATTCTAAAATAGACTTATTTATAATTATACATAGTTATGTATAAAAATTCAATACTCTACAATTAAAAAAGAGGGTTCATCTCCCTCTTTTAACTAAGTTTCTTTATGTTTCCCATTTTTGAATGAAATAATTATCAGTTCACAGAAATCACTTTACAGCACGAAACTCCCGCTTCATTTGTTGCAATAGCTTTTTATCGCTTACAACGTCCCAGCCAGTTAAAGCGAGTGTAAGCATAGCCAGCATAACTAAACTTTCCCCATCAGGCGATAGCGTTGCTTCGGCAAAATCTCGGGTATGGGGGATCTCTGTGCCAGTTCCTAACGTTAAATAGGGATGAATAGCTGGAACAACACGGCTGACGTTTCCCATGTCCACAGAGCCCATTGCAGTTTGCGGAGGGGCAATTTGATGAATCCCCAGCTCTTGAAGGTTTTTGGTAAAACACGTCGCCAAAGCCAGATTCGTATGCATCTCATCATACGAGAACTCAAATTTCTGCCAAGTCATCTTTGCTGAGACCATGGTGGCCGCCCCATCTGCACAACGAATCACTTGCTCTCTCAATTCATCCAAATCTTTACGTTTTCCAGCCCGGAGATAAAAACGGGCAACCGATCGTTCTGGGATAATATTTGGAGCCGTCCCTCCCTCAGTGATAATCCCATTGACCTTCATATCTTGTGGAAGTTGCTTTTTTAATGCGTTTATACCCACAAAGAAATTAATGACACCATCTAAGGCATTAATACCGAAATTAGTGGCCGCGACGGCATGGGCAGCTCGCCCATGAAACGTAAATTCCAACGCATCCAAAGCAAGGCTGGAAATTACAGGGACGTTTTGACTACCCGGATGAAACATTATTGCAGCGTCAATATCCTTAAAGATTCCTTCTTTAACTAAAGTGACTTTCGCTCCACTGGTTTCCTCAGCTGGGCTACCGATAACTAAAATTTCACCCGCCAGTTCCAAACTCTTACTCAAAATCACCGCTGCACCAGCACTGGCTGCACCTATCAAGTTGTGACCACAACCGTGCCCCACACCCGGTAAGGCATCATATTCCGCCAAATAGGCAATCCGAGGGCCTGGACGTATGCCCGAGAATCGTGCCAGAAAGGCTGTTTCCACCCCGGCGATCCCACGTTTTACTTCAAATCCATGTTTTTGAAGATAACTGCATAAGACCTCGGATGCAAAATATTCCTTGTATCCAAGTTCCGGATGTTCCCCTATCTGGCGCGCAATTTCCCACACTTCTTTGCGTAGATGCTGTGCTTGATCCCTGAAAAACTCCTTTATCGCATCCATGGAGTATCCCATCTCTCTTCTCTTCTCTTCTCTATCTAGTTACTCTGGTGACCCAATTCTTAACGACTACCGTCATGATTACAGTTTAATCCAATTTTAGTTTTTTAGATAGGGGTTTTTTCAGCCTTTGTATCAATTTTATAACCTTTTAATTTAATTTTTAAATATTTACCGCGGCAACAATTTGATTTTAGCTCAACCTAAGCCCTACAAGTGCATGACCATTTTGTGTTATTGCTGGGAACATTTGAACCGCTATATTAATATACCTTTCTGCCGTTACCACATGAAAAAACCAGGCCGTCATATATAACGTCCTGGCTACAATATATTATCCTAATTACTTAATTGGCTGCCCAAGACAAATGCCTTACGATTGACTGGCAAAAGCTTGGCCGGTATCTGTGCTTCGAGCGCCTCTGCCCAGACTGTGGGGGGGAAACTCATAAATTGAGCAAGGGCTCCTAATAATACAACATTGGTTGCTTTAGAGTTCCCTGCTTCTTCCGCCAACTGCAACGCCGGTATCTGTAGGAATTTGCTAAACTTTTCTTGCAGATCACGGATAATTGTATCGGGATATTTAGCCGTTCCAATCAACACCGGTAGCGGCATAATCTTTTGGTTATTGACAATCAGTACCCCGTCTTTTTTTAAAAAATGAGCCCAACGGTAGGCTTCCAGTTGTTCAAAGGCCACAATGATATCTGCCTCACCCTGGTCAATAACGGGAGAAAAAATCTCCTTTCCCATTCGTACTTGGGTAACTACAGATCCACCGCGTTGGGCCATGCCGTGAATCTCCGACATTTTGACCTGATAACCCTGTTTCATTGCTGCATGGGTAAGAATCTTGGAAGCGAGAATGGTCCCTTGCCCTCCGACTCCAACCAGCAAAATGTTTGTTGTCTCACTCATTTGATTCACCCACCTTCCGCAGAGAATTAAACTTACAAACCTGCAAGCAAACCCCACACCCTGTACAGAGAGCTGCGTCTACTTGCGCGGATCTGCTTTCCTCATCAAAGGATATGGCTGGACAACCAAGCTTAAGGCATACTCTGCACCCCGTACATTCATGAACCTCGACAGGTTTTTCTGTAGTCTTAACGATGAGTGCGCAGGGACGCCTGGTGATAATCACCGAGGGTTCCTCAGCCGCGATTTCTGTCTTAACCACATCCTTAACTCGGTCCAAATCGAAAGGATCTACTTCAGTAATCCGTTTGACTCCCAACGCCCGGCAAAGTGCTACAAAGTCAACCTTGGGCGCAGGTTTACCCATCAAGGTCCTACCTGTTGACGGATTCTCTTGATGTCCAGTCATGGCAGTAATAGAATTATCCAGAATAATGACAGTGGTGTTACCTCCGTTATAAACGACATCCATCAGACCTGTAACCCCCGAATGACAAAAGGTGGAATCCCCAATCACGGCGACCATTTTGCTTGCCATTTCAGGATGAACTTTTTCCATCCCTAAAGCCATGGGAATCGATGCCCCCATACAAATGCAAGTATCCATAGCCTCCAAGGGTGCTGCCGTACCAAGGGTATAACACCCAATATCTCCGGTTACCACCAATTTTAACTGACGCAGTACGTAAAACAAGCCACGGTGTGGACATCCGGGACACATTACCGGCGGTCGGGCAGGTCCTTGTAGAGGGGCACTTAAAGTAGGACCAGATTCTCCCTTAATCTTCTCACGCACCATCGGAGCCGAAATTTCACCATACGCAGGGAACAGTTCTTTACCGATCACTTCGATTCCCATTGCTTTAAGGGCATTTTCTATATAGGGTTCAAGCTCTTCAACCACATATAATTTTTCCACCTGTGAGGCAAAATCTCGCATTAACGCTGCGGGCAAAGGATTTGTTAAGCCTAACTTAAGGATGGAAACCCCAGGTGCACCCTCTTTAACATATTGGTACGTAATTCCTGAAGTGATCACTCCTATCGCCGTGTCAGCCATCTCCATCCGATTAATTGAAACGGTCTCCGAATACTCACTTAAGCGTTTACCCCGTTCTTCAATAATCACACGCCGGGCGCGTCCATTTGCCGGAAGCATGACATACTTAGGCGTATCTTTCTCGTAGTTCTTTAAAGGGCGTTCCCCAGGCTCTTTAAGCTCTACAAAACTATAAGAATGGGCAATCCGCGTCGTAATCCGCATCATAACTGGGGTATCAAAGGATTCGGATATTTCCAAAGCCAGCCCAACCATGTCTTTACATTCCTGAGAATCGGCTGGTTCCAACAAAGGTATTTTGGCGAAAGCTGCATAATAACGATTGTCCTGTTCATTCTGGGAAGAATGCATTCCAGGATCATCTGCAGATACTAGGATCAGCCCCCCTCGCACCCCCGTGTAAGCTACGGTGAACAAGGGATCTGCGGCGACGTTAACCCCTACCATCTTCATGGTGACCATGGCCCGGGCTCCGGCAATTGCTGCCCCGATTCCTACCTCCATAGCAACCTTTTCGTTAGGCGACCATTGGCTGTAAATTTCCGGATACTGCGCAATATTCTCTAAAATCTCAGTACTTGGAGTTCCAGGATAAGCTGCCGCGACGCTTATACCGTACTCGTAAGCGCCCCTGGCAATAGCTTGATTACCCGTCATCAAAGTCTTCATAATGACACAATGTCCCCCTCTTTTGTATCTCATTGATCCCTTTTATCACTGACCAGTCACTCTTCATTTCTTTCATTTCCCGACCGTCCAAAAAAATTATATAACATTTTGTTATTCGCTATTAAATGCAAATCTCCTGCATTTTCCTACCAAATTCGGCACTTCTACTAACGAAGCCATCTCTTGATCTAACAAGAGATGGCTTCCCCCAACAATATGATAAAACTGTTTTCTAGGCCTTACGTTCGACAGGTTCTGTTACCAAAGAACCCACGATGAAAATAATAATACTGATAGGAAGCGCCACTACAAGCGGATCAATATAGCTTAAGGGACCGGTGCCGGCAAGTGAAGTTTGACCAAGTATTGCTTTAGCCAAGCCAAAGATTGTAGACTCTTTTGCATAAACAAAAAGACACATAAAGATATACACAACAGTTCCTGCTATCATACTCCAGGTTGCTCCCAGTTTCGTTGCGCGCGGCCACCATAGTGCCCCGACGTACATGGGCAGAAATGCAGTAGCACAAAGACCAAAAAAGATGGCAGTTGCGACTGCTATAATACTTCCAGGTAAGACATTAGCTACTAGTACTGTTGCAGCAAACCCTACTAATAAACCCATACGGGTTAACCACAAGGTTTTTTTAGAGTCATCTTTACTGGTTTTAGCGAAAAGATCATAACTGATAGAGGTAGAAATAAAGTGAAACTGTCCACTTAAAGTAGACATTGCAGCGGCTAAAAGACCCAGTAAGAAGAAGTAATAGAGCCAGGGTGGAAAAGCCTAATGAGTATTCCCACCAGCCACCAAATAATCTTTCGAAGAATTGGTATGTTTATACCCAAGATAACCCAAGAACGCCGTAATTAAGATGTAAATAATCACAATGATAGCGAAAATCCCCATTCATCTCACTCCTTTCTAACTTAGCTCTTATTCTTTTCCCCAATTAACTATTCCATAGACAACACATAGAAGGGCACTGATGATTGATAAAAGATAGGCAGCAATTATTCCCGGGTCAGTTAACCCCAACATAAATTCACCCCCTTATTCGCTCTTCTTGTAACACATTCTGGAGCATTCAGAATGTGTTCGTGTTCCCTTGAACACATAAAAAAATCCCGTCCGTATTAGGGACGAGATTGTTCTCGTGATACCACCCTAGTTGATTTGTTGTTGAAACCAACTTAAGTCTCAGTTGGGTACTGAAGTTAACTAAAAAATTTACAACGAATACCCCCTTCGCTTTAACGGTCGAAATCCGGCCTCACCTACTATCCCATATGGGAATTCAGCTGGCAACTTAGCGGAGAACTTCAACTTAAGACCTCTTACCAGGCTTTCACCATCCCCAGCTCGCTGAAAAGGACACTTAAGACTACTTTCCCGCATCATCGTTATTTGCATATAAAATTTAAAATCAAGAGCTTGAATCAAGAATCAAGATTCAAGAATATTCTAACATATATAAATCCCATCTGCAATAGGAACTGTTATCTATCAGATAGCTAAAATTTATTAGTATATCATAACGCTTACAGTTCCTTATTTTCTAACTCCTCTTCAATAATCTCTGTATCACTTCCTCCGGGGTAAGGCCCAGCGACAAGGTGAACGTCCCTGCTCTAAACTGCCGTTCTACCCCCATTTTTTGAACATCCCCTAAAAAAGTCTCTCTATCCTTTAAAAAACCCTGATTGACTAACAATTCCGCGATCCGCTTTGAACTAGCTCCTTGTGGAATATTAAAGCTCTGCTCAATTGGGGTGGAGCTTTGGGTATTAAGCGGTTGGACTTGAGAGGGTTGGTTCATCGGTACAAAGGGCTGAACTGTCGAAGGAGGATCTGCTTGTACTCCCCCCGCAAGGGATTGATTTGCAGCTTGTTGCTCTGGGACGGAAAACGGTGCTTGAGGTATTACAGCTTGTCCCAGCTGTGGGGATATGACTAAAGTCAACATTGCACTCAAGATAAGCCCGGAACCCAAACCGAGCCAATAGGAACGCGTTACTTTCATCGCGCAGCCCCTTTTGATTGCGTCTGCAAAACCATCATCACAGCATCTTGGCTTAACAATAAGTGCTGAGCTATTTCGGGTATACGATACCCCTTAGCCGCGAGTTCTAATACTTCTTGGTATTTCGGTGAGATTTTGCGTTTTGGTTCGCCCCCACCTCCACTAATTCTTTCTCTCTGCTCTTTGGTCTTTAATTCATAAAGTTTACTTTTTTCATTACGTCCTATTTCTCTATGTTCTATTTCTCTAAGAGCAGATTCCTTAAGTTCGATTTGTTGCGCTGTTTGTATTTTGTCTTCGAGAATATGAACCTGATCCTGAACCCGAAGAATTTCTCTTTTCAAATACGCTAGACCCTTCAAGGCAGTCATAGCTTCCTCGTTGGGAAGACTCTGCCCACGCCAACCCAAAAACAAAAACACAACTCCTAGTAGAAATAAAACGATCGGCAAATAACCCACAGAGCTACCTCCTACAAACATGTTTCGCTTGAATAGTTCTTAATCTGTCTTTATCCACTTAGTTAACTAGAATATTCGCGAAAAGAAATGGTTTTCCTGCAAAAACATCAGTTTTCAACAATCTTCTTTTTCACATTCTTCACCCCACAAACAAGGCGGCGCACATGAAATGTGCCGTCTCCCCTATCCCGTTCTTCCATTCCCCGACCCTAGCCCAGGACGCAGTGTCACACAGGCGCGATGTCTTTACGTAAGCAGTCTAGCAAACTTCCGTGTAAGCGACCCCAGATACGGGGCAGCGCACAAGGATGTGCGCTGCCGCCATAGCGCCAGGGACGGCGCTTATGGCGGGCACCCCGCTCCTTGAGACAAGAAGCTTACACGGATAGTTTGCTCTGCGTCGTAAGCACCGAGCGCTGTGTCACACAAGTCCCCTACTGTTTACTGAAATAGACACTCAAACCCTGATAAATAGCAACTGCTAGCTTTTGTTGATATTCTGGTGTCGTCAGTAACTGTTCTTCTGCAAGGTTCGAAAGGAAACCAAGTTCAACAGTTACAGCCGCTTGATGAGCCTTTTTCAAGACGTAGATATCCTGATTTCCTTTAATCACTCTTTTCCCATTCGTCATTTTATTTAACTCTTGCTGAATCGATTGGGCCAATATTTTCCCTTCTGGCGAATCCGCATGATAAAACGTCTGTGCTCCTGTAAGGTTAGCGTTAGGAAAACTATTAGCATGAATGCTTATATATACTTCAGCCTGAGTGTTCAAGGCAAGCTGGATGCGTTGTGCCAGATCTTCTCTTTTCCGCTTTAAAAGTCCTTGTGACGTTCCCAAGTCACTATCATCCTCACGGACCATAATCGTTTTAGCTCCACCTTGCTGAACTAAGATTTGCAGGCGTTTGGATACGGCCAAGGTCACATCTTTTTCTAATACCTTGTTTTTGCCGACAGCACCTGGGTCTACGCCCCCGTGACCAGCATCAATTACGACGACCCTGTTTCCTAAGGTCCAGCTCCAGCTTATTTTATCCTGACTACGAAATCCCCATCCTAGGGCTAGCGTCATAATAAACACCAGCGCAATTCCCAAAATAACTCTCTTTCGTCGTTTCATACTTACAACCCTGATTGGTCTCATTCCCATCGCCTCCCCCAACCTATTCCGTCTTACCTTATGGGGGAGAAACACGGAATATGCATTCAGTTTTGTCTAAATGCATACTCCGTGTTTTTATTGTCTTTAATATTATAGACAATAAAATACAAATCAAAGGAAGGGATTAATCCCTTCCTTTGATTTGTACATAAGTCGTTCGTAGCGATTCCGTGTAAGACTTAACGTTTGGAGAATTGTGGAGCCTTACGAGCTTTCTTCAAACCATATTTACGACGTTCCTTCATACGTGGGTCACGCGTAAGGAAACCGACTCTTTTAAGGCTTGGACGGAGACTGGCATCTGCCTTCAGCAGTGCACGGGCAATGCCTAAACGAATCGCACCGGCTTGACCTGTTGTGCCACCCCCGTGGGCGAGAGCGATAACATCATATTTAGCAAGCGTATCTGTGATATTGAATGGTTGTTTAACAATCATTTCAAGTGTTTTCTTGCCGAAATACTCCGCTAGTTCGCGTTTGTTGATAATGAACTTACCTTCACCCGGAATAAGACGAACGCGTGCGACTGCATTTTTACGTCGCCCTGTCGCAGCATATTGTAATTGAGTTGCCATGTTTTACTTCCTCCTTCCTTAATCTACTGATTAATCGTCCAGATTTCAGGTTGTTGAGCTTGATGGGGGTGTGATTCTCCCTTGTACACATTTAACTTTGTGTACATCTGGGCGCCCAACTTGTTATGAGGAAGCATTCCCTTCACGGCATGTTCCATAGCTCGTTCTGGCATGATTTGCATTAATTTTTTGTAAGGAACTTCTTTTAACCCCCCAGGATATCCTGAGTGACGACGATACATTTTATCGTTTAATTTGTTACCTGTTAATACTAATTTTTCAACATTAATAATAATGACATGATCCCCTGTATCAACATTAGGGGTGAATGTCGGTTTATGTTTACCTCTCAGGAGACGTGCTGCTTCAGTAGCAATACGACCCAAAGGGATTCCCGCAGCGTCGATGATAAACCATTTGCGCTCTTGGTCTTGTGCCTTCGCAAAAAACGTGGTCATAACTTTCCCTCCAAATTAGCAGTTTACTGTTTTTATCTCACTCACATGGGGCTCAATCATGCTTGCGGTATGCCAGGGGCATGAGGCTCAATCATAACCAAGGCATAAAAACTCATAATGATATTCTATTTAAATTTCTCTCGATTGTCAAGTATTTTCGCATCCCAATGTTCCATATGCTACGAATAGAGGTCCTTAAAAACTTCAAATGGACTTTCGTTCGAATAATTCACATGGGCAAGCACTAAGCCATGTGCGGGCGCAACCATTTTTGCTCGTTTTCGTTCTTGGCTAGCAATAATCTCTGGGATCTCTTCAGGAGAAATCCGACCCTTACCCACGTCCATCAATGTTCCAACAATAATTCGAACCATATGATAGAGAAATCCATCCCCCACGCAAGATATAACCATCAAGCCCTGTTCTTTTTTGACTAGACAACGATAAATCGTCCGCTCAAACGTCTTGCTAGCACCACCAGCTGCTGCGAAGGTTTTAAAGTTATGTCGTCCCTCTAAAAGATTTGCTGCGCTCTGCATCTGTTCCATATTTAACGGTATAGGCACGTGGGAGGCATAAAGACGCGTAAAGACATTTAGAATGGGATTATTGTCTATCTGATAATCGTAACGTTTCCACTTTGCTGACCACCGAGCATTAAAGTCATCCGGAACGCAGTCTGACTGCAGTATCCGAATATCCCTAGGCAACATACTATTGAAGGCTTTCGGTATCTTTTCTTCCGGGAATCTTGCCGAAGTCATAAAATTTACAACTTGGCCTGAGGCGTGGACACCGGTATCCGTTCGACCTGCCGTAGCTAATGTTACCTTTTCCTCAGCTAACTTTGCCCATACTTTTTCCAAAGTACCTTGGATGGTAGGGCCATGAGTTTCATGTTGTCGCTGGAAACCATGATAGTTTGTTCCGTCATAGGACAATTTTAGCCGAATATTCCGCATTAATACGAACCTCCACTATGAAAGGATTTAAATTAAGTTACCTCAAAATTAAAAGTAATACTCCCCAAACTCCTATGATTAGTACACCAATGAAATCCTTAGTTGTCCTCTCATGTAGTATGAGCGTGTGATAGTTGCCAGAACCATATCCTCTAAGCATCAGGTTTTCCGCAAGTTCTTCAGCCCGTCTTAAGCTAAGCAAGATGAGCGGGACTATAAGCTGAATTACCTCCCAGGACTTTTTTACCCATGTGTGAGGCCAATCGCTTTTTAACGTCCTAGCTTTCCAAATTAGGACTGCCTCTTCCACGATGAGGGGGATAAAACGCAATGTCAAGGTTAGCATTAGGGCAAAATCTGCCGCTTTAGGCGTAATACGGATGAGTGGATTAAAGAAGTACGCTAGTCCCATCCCTTGTTCAAGTGGCATTGTTACAGCTGTATAGAGTCGCGTCAGTCCAAAAACCAGTGTGATACGCCAAAGCATCTCAGCAACTTGAACCAAACCGTCTAAAGACCAATGCCCATACCAAACTGCTCTGTTTTCTGGCCAAACCCACCCTACTGCCAAACCGTAAAATAATCCCATCCATATAATCACTACTATGAGCGAACGATATACCTTTAAAGGAGTATGACTTAATGCCACTAATCCAAGGAGAGCAAAAGAAGTTAAAGTTAGTCCCTGCCACCGGGTCATTGTCAATAAAAGGGATAGGAAAGCCAGCCCTCCTACCTTTATCCTTGGATCAAGTTGATGCAACAGGCTGTTGCCTGGGCAGTAGAGTTCGAAGACTTTAATACTAGTCCCCCTCCTTTAGCAGCGGACACCTGATGCCCTAAATTGCTCCCTATGCTCTTTCCAATCCTTTATAGAGCAATCCAATACCACATTTCCGTTCTCAACTAACCAAATCCGATCTGCAAACTGTAGAACTTCTCTTAAATCGTGGGTTACATACAGGATGGTAAGATCGTCCCAAGAGCAAATCATAGTCTGTAGGGCCACCCGGCTGCTTGCATCGAGTCCAAGCAAGGGTTCGTCTAGTAAAAGAATCTCTGGTAGTGTTCTCAGGGCAGCTGCTAGCGCTACCTTTTGTCGTTCCCCACCACTTAGGCGTTCTGTAACCTCGCCTGCCATGCATGCTGAGATATCAAACCTCTCCAGATACGCTAACCTATCTTTCCTCTCTGCCAAGAGATCTCGTCTCGTATCTTCATAGAATACTTCGTGATAGACACTGCGGCCAATCAAGTATTCCCCCGCCTCTTGTAGAACGAGACGATTTTTTTGGCGTACAGTCTTCAAGTTGGCCTTTGATATTTCCTCTCCGCACACCAAAAATTGTCCCTCCGTAGGTAGGATAAACCCCATGGCACTGTCTAAAAGTGTTGTCTTTCCAGAACCTGAAGGACCGATAATCCCAATAAACTCGCCCGCTCTTACAACTTTATTAAGCGATAAACGGGATTCATACTTGGTCTGTTTCCATTCCAGAACGGTTAGACTCAGCTTTAGTTCACTTATTCCATGCAGCCCCTGGTCCTGAAGCTGTGGTTGTTTCGGTGCTAGCGTGATCGCATTAGCATTTTCATCCCCAAGGCCATACAGAGAATGCATCTCACTATTAGCAAAAGCCTCTTGTGGTTTACCCATGTCAAGAATTTTTCCATTTTGAATAACCAAGAGACGATCCGCAAGTCTTGCTAATTCCTGATCATGAGTGATCCAAAGTTGCCCGGTTTCTGTCTGGGCTTGAAATAAAAGTTCCTGGATATTGGCCTGAGCTCGTGCATCCAGCATAGTTAAGGCCTCGTCTAAGATAAGGAAGGAAGGCTGTAGTGCTAAAATTGCTACAGTAACTAACCTCTGCCTCTCTCCGCCCGAAAGTGTAGCCGGGGACTGGTTTTCTTTGCCGCCTAAGCCAACACTAAAAGCCAATTCCCTCACTTTTTTGCGCACCCACTGAATATCGCAACCAAGGTTTAAGAGTCCATAACCGAGTTCTTCTGCAACGGTTGCTCCAATCGTTTGGCGTCGCGGATGTTGCCCAACAAGCCCAATCTCCTGCCACCTTCTCACAGTGTTCCAAGCTTGTGGGATGCCATCAACGTTCAGCTGAATTTCTCCAACAGTAGGTTCAAGTAGCCCAGCAAGTAGACGAGCCAAGGAAGATTTCCCGGAGCCATTGGCTCCCATCAGGGCGATGATCTCACCCTGGTGCCAGTCAAAGTTCACTCCGTTCAATATTTTTCCATAATTTAGGTTTCGTACTTGGAGCTCTTTCATTGGCCGAGATCACTCCCCCACCCTCAAGTATAGGTATATAAACCGGTACTTAGCGTGCTGGCAATAGCAAAGACCGGGCATGCTTATTGTCTAAGCAACCCGGCCTTTAACAACTCGCATTATACGAGTTCGATGATTACCATTGTCGCAGCATCGCCCCGACGTAAGCCGAGTTTCATGATACGTGTATAGCCTCCCTGACGGTCAGCATATTTCGGCGCAATGGTTTCAAACAATTTTGTTACTACATCTTCATCCATGAGATAAGCCATCGTTAAACGGCGTGCAGCCAGATCGCCTTGCTTGCCAAGTGAAATCATCTTTTCAGCAATGGCATTCAATTCTTTGGCGCGTGCTTCTGTCGTTTGAATACGCTCATGTCTTAACAGGGAAGTGACAATGTTACGCAACATTGCCCCGCGATGACCCGTATTTTTTCCCAACTTGCGGTAAGCCAATTACATTCCCCTCCTTTTGCACCGAATTAATCCTCGGCCGGGCGAAACGATAAACCTAAGTTTTTAAGTTTAAATTCCACTTCTTCCAAAGACTTGCGACCAAGGTTTCGCACTTTGATCATATCTTCTTCCGTTTTCTGGGTCAACTCTTCAACTGAGTTAATCCCTGCCCGTTTCAGGCAGTTGTAAGAACGAACAGACAGATCTAGTTCCTCAATCGTCATATCGAGGATTTTATCTTTGGCTTCCTCTTCTTTTTCTACCATAATCTCAACATTATTGAGTTTATCAGTGAGTCCCATGAAAAGGCGCAGATGATCACTCAGAATTTTGGCGGCCTTACTAGTGGCCTCTTCTGGAGAGATACTGCCATTCGACCATGCTTCAAGGGTTAACTTGTCATAGTCCGTGATTTGACCAACACGGGTATCCTCTACCGTATAGTTGACCTTATAAATCGGGGCAAATATGGAGTCTATGGGGATAACTCCGATAACGTGGTCAGGTTTCTTGTTTTTGTCCGCTGGAACGTAGCCACGGCCACGTTCTACAGTCATTTCCATGAACAACCGACCATCATTATCTAATGTAGCAATCTTTAATTCGGAATTCAGGATCTCAATGTCTGGATCGCTTATGATATCTCCTGCTGTAACAACTCCTCCGCCTTGAGCCTCTATGCGGATAATCCGAGGTTCATCCGTATAGCCTTTCAGAGCAAGGGACTTCAAATTCAGAATAATGTCAGTAACGTCTTCCAAAACACCAGGAATCGTAGAAAACTCATGGAGTACCCCTTCAATTTTGACTGATGTCACCGCTGACCCAGGAAGAGAGGATAGCAGGATACGCCTTAAAGAATTCCCTAAAGTAATCCCATAACCCCTTTCAAGAGGCTCAACGACGAATTTTGCATAGGAGTCGTCTTCAGAACGCTCGATACACTCGATCCTGGGCTTCTCGATTTCTAACATCGGAATGCACCTTCTTTCTCGAGAACTTGATATACAAACCATCCGACCCATATGGGTAGAACGTCAACATTTAACGGGAGTACTTCTCCACGATGAGGTGTTCTTGGATGGGGATCTGAATATCTTCACGAGTAGGTAGAGCAACAATGGTTCCAGCTGCAGTATTAGCATCCAAACTTAACCATCCGGGAACTGTTCGAGATCCTAAGTTTTCAAGAAGTTGTTTCATGCGTGGAGAGCTTTTACTGCCTTCTTTAACTGCTACAGTTTCTCCCACACGTACTGCATAAGAAGCAATATCTACTTTTTTACCATTAATGGTAAAATGACCGTGATTCACAAGTTGACGTGCTTCTGGACGTGATGATGCAAATCCCAGATGGAAAATGACATTATCGAGTCGGCGTTCCAACAGGACGAGCAAGTTTTCTCCTGCCATCCCCTTTTTCCGCGCAGCCATGTCGAAATAATTACTAAATTGTTTTTCCATAACACCGTACATACGGCGTACTTTTTGTTTTTCTCGTAACTGGAGACCATATTCTGTAGGTTTCTTCGCACGAGCTTGACCGTGTTGCCCGGGAGCATATGCGCGACGGTCAATCGCACATTTTCCGGTATAGCAACGTTCCCCTTTAAGAAATAACTTCATTCCTTCACGTCGGCATAAGCGACAAACTGGTCCAGTATATCTAGCCATGATTACACACCTCCTATACCCTTCTGCGTTTCGGTGGCCGACAGCCATTGTGTGGAATCGGTGTCACGTCTTTAATTAAGTTTACTTCCAACCCTGCAGCTTGTAGTGCACGAATTGCAGCTTCTCTTCCTGCCCCAGGTCCTTTTACGAAGCACTCTACATCTTTAAGGCCATGTTCCATCGCAACTTTGGCACAAGTTTCTGCAGCCATTTGAGCTGCAAAAGGAGTACTTTTGCGTGAACCTTTAAAGCCAAGAGAACCTGCACTTGACCAAGAGAGTGCGTTCCCGCTGGTATCCGTAATGGTCACCATGGTATTGTTAAACGTGGATTTGATGTGGGCAATTCCACTTTCAATATTCTTACGTTCCCGGCGTTTTGTCCGGACAACTTTACGTGCCATCTCGGTTATCCCCCCTTTTTACTTTTTACGTTTTGCTCCAACAGTCTTAGCCGGACCCTTACGAGTACGGGCATTGGTTTTCGTGCGCTGACCTCGAACGGGAAGTCCACGACGATGGCGCAGTCCACGATATGAACCAATTTCCATAAGACGCTTGATATTGAGGGAAACTTCGCGACGCAGGTCGCCTTCAATTTTAAACTCTTTATCAATAACTTCTCGAAGCTTGCTGACTTCGTCTTCCGACAAGTCACGCACTCTGACATCCGGGCTTACGCCCGATTTCGCGAGAATCTTATGTGAAGTCGGTAGCCCAATCCCAAAAATATAGGTTAAGGCAATCTCTAAACGTTTCTCGCGCGGTAAGTCTACTCCAGCAATACGTGCCATCTAAAATCTACACCCCCAACTATTTCAGTTCTGTATCAATATAAAATCGGTGCATTGAAGGATTTACTTCAATCAGCCGCGCAACCGAAACTTCTAGCCTTGTCGTTGCTTGTGTTTCGGATTTTCACAAATGACCATGACGTTACCATGGCGACGAATAATTTTACATTTTTCACAGATCTTTTTGACAGAAGGCTTTACTTTCACCGTAATCCCTCCCTTTGCTTACTTAAACCTGTACGTGATTCGTCCTCGAGACAGGTCATAGGGGGAAAGCTCCACTGTGACCCGATCTCCTGGTAGAATCCGGATAAAATTCATGCGAATCTTCCCAGAGACGTGTGCCAAAACCTTGTGTCCATTCGTTAATTCGACCTGGAACATGGCATTTGGCAGTGGCTCCAAAACTTTACCTTCTACTTCAATGACGTCTTCTTTTGACATGATTATTCACCCCTCCTCTGACAATCCTTGCCTAGCACCTAACAACGAGTTAGAATTTCTGGGCCATTTTCCGTAATCGCAACTGTGTGCTCGAAATGGGCCGATGCCCGACTGTCTTTCGTAACCACAGTCCAGTGATCCTTTTGCGTCTGCACTTCATACGTACCCATGTTAACCATGGGCTCAATAGCCAAGGCCATACCTACCTCGAGTCGTGGTCCCCGACCGGGCCTGCCAAAATTAGGGATCTGGGGATCCTCATGCATAGCTCTTCCAATCCCGTGCCCAACATAATCACGCACGACTGATAATCCGTTAGCTTCCACGTGCGTTTGGACCGCTGAGGAGACGTCGTAAAGGCGATTACCTAATTTCGCCTGTGCAATACCTAACATCAGAGACTCTTCGGTCACTCGTAAGAGTTTCTGAAGATCTTCACCAATTTCTCCAATTGGTAAAGTTACAGCCGCATCTCCAAAAAAACCGTCAATCTGAGCACCGCAATCTATACTTATAATATCCCCAGATTCCAAATACCTTAAACTAGGTATTCCATGAACTACTTGTTCATTTACAGAGGTACACAGCGTTGCGGGAAAACCATTGTATCCTTTGAACGCCGGTATGGCACCCTGTGCACGGATATATTCCTCAGCCCTGCGATCCAATTCGCGTGTCGTAATACCAGGCTTTGTAAGCTCGCGCATTAGAACAAGAGTTTCAGCCACGATTCGCCCCGCCTTACGCATCAGGTCAATTTGGTTCGCGTTTTTCAGCTCAATCATGTCAGCTAGTCCAAGGCCTTAAGAATGTCCGAAAAAACCTGATCAATGGGTTGATCCCCATTAATACGCTTAAGCAGTCCTTGTTTCTGATAGTACGAAATCAAGGGTTCCGTTTGCTGATTATAAACATCTAAACGATTTTTGGCCGTATCTATTGTGTCATCTGATCGTTGATAAAGCTCTCCTCCACACTGTCCGCAAACCCCTGCTTGTTGAGGTGGGTTAAAGATCATGTGATAGGTCGCTCCACACTTGCGACAGACACGACGTCCTGTTAATCGAGGTAGTAACACCTCTTCATCAACTTCGATGTTGATCACTCCATCAAGCTTCATGCCTAGGCGGTCTAATATTTGACCTAAAGCATGGCCTTGCGCGAGAGTACGTGGGAAACCATCAAGAAGAAACCCCTCTACACAATCCGGAAGCGCTAGGCGCTCCGCGACAATTCCAATAGTCACATCATCAGGAACTAAGCCACCAGCATCCATAAAGGACTTAGCCTTGAGTCCTAAATCCGTTCCGTTTTTAATGGCCGCTCTAAACATGTCTCCCGTCGAAATATGGGGAAAATGATAACGTTCGACGAGTGGACTAGCCTGCGTCCCTTTTCCTGCTCCCGGACCACCCATTATTATGATTTTCAAATCTCATCCTCCTCTTTACTTCATAAAGCCTTGATAATGCCTCGACATAAGTTGGGATTCAATCTGTTTCATCGTCTCGAGCGCAACCCCAACTACAATCAGTAGCGACGTTCCGCCGAAATAGATGTTTTTGAGTCCAGTGAGTCCGATAACTAATGTCGGTAGGACAGCAATCAAGGCAAGAAATATACCACCGGCTAGCGTAATACGGTTCAATATTTTAGACAAGTACTCTGCCGTAGGACGCCCAGGTCGAAGGCCAGGGATGAATCCTCCATACTTCTTCAAGTTATCTGCTACATCAACTGGATTGAAGGTAATAGCAGTGTAGAAGTAAGTAAAGAATATAATGAGCACACCGTAGATGAGCAGATATGGGATTGAGTATAAGGTTCCGTTCATGCTGAACCATTTACCAACAAATTGCGCAAAACTTGAAGTTGGAATCCAGGTTGAAAGCTGTTGTGGAAACGCGAGTAAAGAAATGGCAAAGATGACAGGAATTACGCCAGCTTGGTTAACTTTCAACGGGATATGGCTACTTTGGCCTCCATAAACCCGCCGACCAACCACTCTCTTAGCATATTGAACCGACACTCGTCGTTGCCCTTCTTGAACGTAGATAACACCAGCGGTTATGAATATCACGATGATGAGCAATCCGATGATGGACAGAGAATTGATTTCCCCGACCCTTAACATGTCCCACAGAGACGTAATGGCTGACGGGACTCGTGAAACGATTCCTGCAAAAATGATTAGGGAGATACCATTTCCGATTCCCTTCTCAGTAATTGCCTCACCTAGCCACATTAAAAAGGTGGTTCCAGCTGTCAAAACAAGTGCCACCATAAGATAAAGAGGCCACTTCATTGCAGGACTAGGAATAATCAAAGCACCACGAATTCCGAATGTCAGTCCAAAAGCTTGAATAAAGCCTAGCGCGACAGTACTGTACCGAGTATATTGGGTGATCTTTTTGCGCCCATAGTCACCTTCTTTGGACAGCCGTTCAAGAGAGGGAAGGACAATCGTTAGAAGTTGAAGAATGATGGAAGCTGTGATATAAGGCGTAATACTCAGTGCAAAAACGGACAGCCTTTTAAAGGAACCTCCAGATAGCGTGTCCATGAAGTTCGCCACTGCTCCAGTGCCAAGCATATCCTTTAATATGGCATGATCAATAAAGGGAATTGGTATATGTGCTCCGATACGAAAGATCAGGAACATCAGTAAGGTGTACCCGATTTTTTTCCTGAGATCAGACACATTCCACGCATTCTTCACGGAATCGGCAATCATCCTATTCCACCTCTACTTTTCCACCCGCTGCAACGATCTTCTTGGCCGCCGCTGGGCTGACTTTATCTATTCGAATGGTCAGTGCTTTGGTCAATTCCCCCGTTGCTAGAATCTTAACGCCATCTTTAACCGCCTTAATGAGGCCGCTTTCTAAGAGGCTTTCAATCGTCACTACCGTGTCGTTCTCGAAACGCTCCAAATCACGTACGTTCAAGGCGACAATGTTTTTCCTTGAAATATTATTAAAACCTCGCTTTGGCATTCTACGAAACAGTGGATTTTGTCCACCTTCAAAACCTGGACGGACACCGCCGCCTGCGCGCGAGTTCTGCCCTTTGTGTCCTTTACCGGAAGTTTTACCATGTCCGGATCCAACTCCACGTCCCAAACGCTTAGGTGAATGTGTTGATCCTTCAGCGGGCTTAAGTTCATGCAGTTTCATGCTTGCCCATACCTCCTTCTATTGAGCTTGAGTCTCTACAGTAACCAAGTGCATGCATTTATGAACCATCCCTAGAATACCAGGGGTGTCTTCATGAACTGCACTTGATCCGACTTTTCCTAAGCCAAGTGCTTGTAACACTTTGTGTTGTGCTTTTGAATACCCGATCGGACTCTTTGTCAGTGTCACTTTTACTTTCATTACCGACCCTCCTTAACCTAGAACTTCTGCTACTGTCTTACCTCGGAGTTTGGCAATATCCTCGGGGCGTTTAAGAGCTTTTAACGCTGCCATCGTCGCATTGACCATATTGTGCGCGTTTGCCGAACCCAAGGACTTCGCCAGAATATCATGTACTCCGGCAACTTCGAGTACAGCACGTACTGCGCCGCCAGCGATGACTCCAGTTCCTTTAGAAGCAGGCTTTAACAGTATTTGACCAGCCCCAAAAACTCCAATAATGGGATGCGTAATCGTGGTTCCGTGCATAGGTATATTGAAGAGGTTCTTCTTCGCATCTTCAATGCCTTTGCGAATTGCCTCAGGCACTTCGCCAGCTTTTCCTAATCCTGCACCGACACGGCCTTTACCGTCTCCGACCACTACGAGTGCACTAAAGCTGAAACGACGTCCGCCCTTTACAACCTTGGCAACACGAGAAATATGAACAACTTTTTCATTCATATCCGACTTGTTAGCTTCGAATTTAGCCAATTTTGATTTTCCCTCCTTTACCCTAGCTTAGAAACTGAGCCCAGCTTCGCGCGCTGATGCAGCCAACGCAGAGATTCTACCGTGATAAATATTTCCTCCACGATCGAATACAACTTGCGTAATTCCTTTTTCAAGGGCTTTCTTTGCAACTAATTCGCCGACCTTTTGAGCGCCAGCAGTATTTCCACCTGACAGCTCAGCAGCTGTAAACTCTGCGTCGAGGGAAGAAGCAGCAACCAGTGTTACACCCAACTCATCATTGATTACTTGAGCATAAATATGATTTAAGCTCCGGAACACTGCCAAACGTGGGCGTTCAGTAACGCCGATAATAGCTTTGCGGATACTCTTATGCTTTTTGATGCGTAAAGCTTTTCGATCAATGCGCTTAATCAAAGCGAACACTCCTTTCACGATTAGCAAGAGATTTTGCCCTTGCCTATTTTTGATTACTTCTTAGCGCCTTTTTTACCACCGGTTTTACCAACCTTACGACGGACGACTTCATCCTCATACCGAATACCTTTGCCTTTGTAAGGTTCAGGCGTACGCTCTGAACGTACTACAGCTGCAAATGCCCCAACAAGTTCTTTATCCATTCCTTTAACTAAAATCTTATTAGGAGCAGGAACTTCAAAATCAATCCCTTCAAAGGGGGTGAGTTCTACAGGGTGAGACTTACCAACCGTTAGTACCAGCTTATTTCCTTTTTTCGCAGCACGATATCCAACGCCAACCATGTCAAGTCCCTTGGTAAATCCGTTCGTAACACCTTCCACCATGTTAGCGATTAGTGTTCGGGTCAAGCCATGTAATGATCGACTCAAAGGTTCATCATCGGGTCGCGTGACTATGATTTGCGAGTTTTCGACCACAATGTTCATTAATGAATGTAGCTCTCTCGATAAGCTTCCTTTCGGACCCTTTACCGTGACCACATTTTTGTCTATCTTGAAGTCCACTCCACTGGGAATCCCAATGGGGCGCTTGCCAATTCTGGACATTCACTGCACCTCCGTTGCGAAAATTACCAAATATAGGAGATTACTTCTCCGCCAAGGCCCTCTTTCCGGGCTTTTTTATCTGACATAATCCCCTTAGAAGTCGAAATCACTGCGATTCCGAGTCCCCCAAGAACTTTCGGCATTTCATCCTTTTTCGCATAGACGCGTAGCCCCGGACGGCTAATCCGTTTTAGCCCGGTAATAACACGCTCACGATTAGGACCGTATTTCATATACATTCGAATCACGCCTTGTTTGTCGTCCGCAATATATTCTACATCTTTGATGTACCCTTCTGCTTTAAGCAGTTCCGCAAGTTCTTTCTTAATTCGAGATGCTGGCACCTCAACTTTATCATGGTAAACCATTCCCGCGTTGCGGATACGTGTTAAAAAGTCTGCAATCGGATCTGACATTGACACTTCAGTCGTCCCCCTTCCTTACAATGTTTTACCAACTGGCCTTAGTGATTCCAGGAAGTTCACCTTTGTGCGCCAGCTCCCGGAAGCAAATCCGGCAAATTCCAAATTTCCGCATGTAAGCATGGGGACGTCCACAAAGCTTGCACCGGTTATGCGAACGTACTGCGAATTTTTGTCCCCTATTTTGGCGGACAACCATTGACGTCTTAGCCACGTTCTTGAACCTCCTTTTCTCTAATCACGATACGGCATTCCAAAGCCGCGAAGTAACTCCCGAGCTTCTTCGTCCGTTTTTGCCGTTGTAACAAAGACTACATCCATTCCGCGGAGTTTGTCGATTTTGTCATACTCCATTTCAGGAAAGATCAGTTGCTCTTTGATTCCTAACGTGTAATTACCCCGTCCGTCAAATGCCTTTGCTGAAACACCACGGAAGTCACGAACACGTGGTAAGGCAACATTTAAAAGGCGATCCATAAATTCGTACATTCGCTGACCTCGCAGGGTAACTTTACATCCGATTGGCATTCCTTCACGCAGTTTGAATGCCGCGATGGATTTCTTAGCTCGTGTGACAATTGGTTTTTGTCCCGAGAGCTTCATCATGTCTGCAACAGCGGAATCGATCGCCTTAGAGTTTTGAACTGCTTCTCCAACACCCATATTAAGGACAATTTTATCAACTTTGGGAATTTGCATAATATTCATATAAGCAAACTTCTGCTGTAAGGCAGGAGCGATTTCGCTTTGGTATCTATCTTTCAGACGAGCCACTATGGTCCCTCCTTTCGCGATTAGTGTTTATCCGGCAAATTGACACCGCATTTTTTACATACGCGTGTTTTTCCGTTTTCCGTTACATTGAAACTAGCACGTGTCACGGAATTACACTCTTGGCAATATAACATGACGTTCGAGCTGGCCATTGGGGCCTCTTTGGAAACAATGCCACCTTGGGGCATGCTTTGAGAAGGTTTCGTATGACGCTTAATAATGTTGGCCTTCTCAACGATTACGCGACCTTTTTTGAGAATCACATCAATAACTTTGCCTTTTTTGCCAGCATCTTTACCGGTGATTACCATAACGAAGTCGCCCTTTTTAACGTGTATCTTTGCAGTTTGTACCTTATGCTTAGTAGCCGCCACTTTCTTCACCTCCATCTGTCATGGGGTCTTAGATAACTTCCGGTGCCAGGGAAATAATTTTCATAAAGTTATCACGCAACTCACGAGCAACCGGTCCAAATATACGGGTGCCACGAGGGCTTTTGTCATCTTTAATGAGTACAGCCGCGTTTTCGCTGAACCGAATATAAGAACCGTCCGAACGTCTAACTTCTTTTCTTGTCCGCACAATAACGGCCTTAACAACTTCCCCTTTTTTAACAACGCCCCCTGGCGTTGCTTGCTTAACAGAAGCAACAATTATATCGCCAATCGAAGCGTACCGACGCATTGAGCCGCCCAATACACGAATACACATTAGCTCTTTAGCGCCTGAGTTGTCTCCAACTCTAACCCTGGTTTGTACCTGGATCATTCCCATTGACCCCCTTCCGAACTAAATATAAAAAGCATTAGAGAACAAGTGATTTATGAGTTATCTCAACCACGCGCCAGCATTTATCTTTGCTCAAAAGGCGAGTTTCCATGATTGAGACATAGTCTCCGATATGAGCCTCGTTATTTTCGTCGTGAGCCTTATATCTTTTGGTATGAGTAATGGTTTTTTTGTAAATTGGGTGACGTTGAGTAATATCTACAGCTACCACGACGGTTTTATCCATCTTATCGCTAACTACCTTACCATTTCGGACTTTGCGCTGGGCTCTTTCCAATCTAAAAAGCCTCCTTTCTCAACTTAGGCACGTTCAAGCTTTAACTCACGCTCCCGCAGAATCGTTTTGCCACGTGCGATTCCTTTTCGCACTTCCCGAATTCGCATCGGATTATCGAGTTGTCCCGTTGCCAATTGGAAACGCAAATTAAACAGTTCTGTTTTAAACTCGTCGATTTCCTTTAGAACTTCGTCACTGGTCATATCTCGGAAATCTCTAGTTTTCATTTGCGTCACCTCCTTCTTGATCCGCACGGGTAACAAACTTGCACTTAATCGGGAGTTTATGCATTGCTAGGCGCAGAGCTTCACGTGCTTGTTCCTCCGTTACGCCGTTCAATTCAAACATTACACGACCAGGTTTAACAACAGCAACCCAGTATTCTGGTGATCCTTTACCACTACCCATACGGGTTTCTGCCGGTTTAGCCGTAACAGGCTTATCCGGGAATATTTTGATCCAAACTTGACCTCCCCGCTTAATAAAACGGGTCATCGCGATACGAGCAGCTTCAATTTGACGGTTGGTAACCCAGCCACATTCAAGTGCCATAAGACCATATTCACCAAAAGTAATAGTATTACCGCGTGTTGCCCTACCGGACATCCGACCACGATGTTGTTTTCGATGTTTCACTCTCGATGGGACTAACATTTAGTTTCCTCCTTCCACCTGAGCGATGACCTTCTTGGCGGGAAGAACCTCACCTTTATAAATCCACACCTTGATGCCAATTTTGCCATACGTGGTATTGGCTTCCGCGAAACCGTAGTCGATATCCGCTCGCAAGGTGTGAAGGGGTACTTTCCCTTCATGATACCATTCGGTTCGTGCGATTTCAGCTCCAGCCAGACGACCGCTGCATTGAATTTTAATTCCTTGTGCGCCTGTCCGCATTGTCCGACCTACGGTTTGCTTCATTGCCCGACGGAAGGACACACGTTTTTCGAGTTGCAACGCAATGTTTTCGGCTACCAGCGTGGCATCCATCTCAGGTTTCTTGATTTCTACGATATTGACTGCAACTTGTTTTCCGGTTATTGCTTCAAGTTGCTTGCGTAAATTTTCAACTTCAATACCACCTCGACCGATAACGATACCGGGTTTAGCTGCATGAACTGAAACCTTAACGCGACTGGCTGCTCGTTCAATCTCAACTTTTGGGCATCCAGCTTGCTTAAGCTTATTTTTTACAAATGCTCTAATCTTCAAGTCTTCATGGAGAAGTTCCATATAGTTCCTGTCCGCGTACCATCGGCTTTCCCAGTCCCGGATAATTCCGATGCGGAGGCCTTTGGGATTAACCTTTTGACCCACTGTTTAGCCCTCCTTCTTTTCGCCCACGACCACAGTTATGTGACTTGTCCGTTTCCGGATCTGGTCCGCACGTCCCATGGCTCGAGGCTTAATGCGTTTTAAAGTTGGTCCTTGATCCACACAAATTTCAGTGATAATCAGATCCTCAACATCCATATCATAGTTGTGTCCTGCATTTGCGACTGCAGACTTCAGTACTTTAGCCACATCGTCTGTGGAACCATTCGGTGTAAACTGAAGAATTGCGAACGCATCACTGATCTTTTTGCCACGGATCAGATTAACAACCTGGCGCACCTTACGAGGAGAGATACGTACATATTTTGCCACTGCTTTTGCTTGCATGTGCCTTTAGCCTCCTCTCGAATTAACGTAAGCCGCTGGATTTTTCGCTTCCAGCATGGCCCTTATAGGTGCGAGTAGGCGAAAACTCTCCGAGTTTATGCCCTACCATATCTTCTGTAACATAGATCGGAACATGTTTCCGACCATTGTGAACCGCAATGGTGAGTCCGACCATTATCGGAAATATTGTCGAGCGTCTGGACCACGTCTTGATAACACGTTTTTCACCTGATTTGTTCATCGCTTCTACGCGCTCGAGTAAACGAGGTTCGGCGAAAGATCCTTTTTTCAAAGATCTGCTCATTTATGGGCCTCCTTTCGACTACTTAGTCCGTCGTTTCACAATGAAGCGATTCGACGTATTCTTTTTCTTCCGGGTTTTTGCTCCCAGTGCTGGTTTTCCCCAAGGTGTACATGGGTTACGACCAATCGAGTTACGCCCTTCTCCCCCACCATGTGGGTGATCGCAAGGATTCATGACCGAGCCACGAACTGTTGGACGAATACCCAACCAACGTGATCTTCCAGCTTTACCGACGTTGATGTTCTCATGATCTAAATTTCCGACTTGACCAATGGTAGCACGACACTCAATGCGAATCATGCGCATTTCACCAGAAGGAAGTCTAAGCGTTGCATAGGAACCTTCCTTGGCCATGAGCTGAGCGGATCCACCCGCTGAGCGAACCATCTGCGCACCTTTACCAGGTTTCATCTCAATGTTGTGTAACAAAGTTCCTACTGGAATGTTCTGAAGTGGTAAAGTGTTTCCGACCTTGATGTCTGCATCCGTATCGGAAACAACCATTTGATCAACTTGTAACCCGTTTGGCGCTAGGATGTATGTCTTGAGACCATCCTGATAAAACAATAAGGCGATATTAGCGGAGCGGTTTGGATCATACTCTATGCTCGCTACCCGAGCAGGAATTCCATCCTTGTTCCGCTTAAAATCAATAACGCGAAACATTCGTTTATGTCCGCCGCCTTTGTGGCGCACGCTTAAACGTCCGTCATTATTACGTCCAGCCTTTTTAGTCAAAGGCTTTAGTAATGAACGCTCAGGATCTGTTCGAGTGATCTCTTCGAATGTCGATCCCGTCATATTACGACGACTAGGTGAGGTGGGTTTATGAATTTTTAATGCCATCGGTTCTCATTATCCTCCTTTGCTTCAAGCTGCTTACAGGCCCGCGAAGTTTTCAATCTTATCTCCAGCTTTAAGCGTAGCTATCGCTTTTTTGCGGTTAGATGTTTTTCCAACATACTTGCCGACCCGCTTCTCTTTGCCTTTGACACTCAAGGTACGCAGTTCGACCACCGATACTTTAAACATCTTTTCTACCGCTGCTTTGATTTCGATCTTATTGGCAGCAGGATTTACCCAGAAGGAGTATTTATTCTCCTCGACAAGCCCTACAGACTTCTCGGAGATTACCGGGCTTTTGAGGACATCACGTGCGTCGCGCATTACGCTAACACCTCCTCTGTTTTAGTTACCGCCGCTTTAGTCATGACCAGAACATCGTAATTGAGTATATCGACAACATTCATTCCTGCAACATCCGTTGTTTTTACACCCTCTATATTTCGAGCACAACGTTGTACTGCCTCATCAACATCATCCATCACGATCATAGCCTTCTTGTCGACATGAAGAGCTTTGAGTACTTTCACCATTTCACGGGTTTTCGCGTCACCCATGCTCAGTACATCTAGGACAATCAGCTGTTGCTCCATAACCTTCGAAGAAAGTGCCGAGTGCAAAGCCAATCGGCGAACTTTTTTAGGTAATTTGAAGCCGTACTTACGAGGTTTAGGTGCGAAGATAACGCCACCGCCTCTCCACAATGGGGAGCGCGTGCTACCAGAACGCGCACGACCGGTTCCTTTTTGACGCCATGGTTTGCGTCCACCTCCGCGCACTTCTCCGCGCAACAAAGCAGATTGTGTGCCCCGTCTTTCCCCAGCTTGTTGTGACACCACTGCTGAGTGAAGTACATGGATATTCGGGGTAATTCCAAACACGCTTTCGCTGAGTTCGATTTCACCGACATCTGCGCCTTGCATATTTAGTACTTGAACTTTCGGCATTGCTTATTCCTCCTTTCTCAGTGCTACTTCGCCTTGACCGAAGGCTTCAGAATGAGCAACGATTTATTCGCTCCTGGGACAGCCCCTTTGATCAAGATCAGGTTTTTGTCTGCATCAACTCGCACAACTTCCAGGTTTTGTATTGTAACACGTTCGCCACCCATGCGTCCGGGTAGCTCACGACCTTTGAATACTCGAGCCGGGCCCTTCGCGCCAAGGGAACCTGTACGACGATGATATTTCGAACCATGCGCCATCGGTCCACGACTTGCATTATGACGCTTGATCATTCCTGCGAAGCCCTTTCCCTTAGAAGTGCCGACTACATCAATTTTGTCCCCAACCGTGAATAAATCCACTTTAACTTCTTGGCCGATTTCAAAGCTCTCAACATCACTGATCTTAAACTCCCGAACATACCGCATCGGCTTCAGAGAAGCCTTTTGAAAGTGCCCTTTGCGCGGCTTATTGCTTAAGCTTTCGCGAAGGACTGAAAATCCAAGTTGAATAGCGTTGTAGCCATCGGTCGCTACAGTTTTCTTCTGTACCACTGGGCAAGGACCCGCTTCGACCACTGTGACCGGAACTACTTCTCCTTCGGCTGTAAAGATCTGAGTCATACCAATTTTTTTACCTAGAATTCCTTTTGACACGAATGCCACCTCCTAAACGCTTTGAAGTGCGCCAGATCCTTCTGGAGCACGATAGCGTCGCTTTATTTATTCTGTTACGATCCTCACGGTAACTACTCCACGCTACCGGGCGTTTCTCGCAGCAAACATAACGACAGTATATCACGGAAATAATAATTTAGCTACTAAAAAACATAGCTATACTAATTAAAGTTTGATTTCTATATCCACACCCGCAGGTAAGTCTAAACGCATGAGCGCATCCACAGTTTTTGGTGTAGGTTCTAGGATATCAATCAAACGTTTATGAGTGCGCATCTCAAACTGTTCTCGAGAATCCTTATTGACATGAGGAGATCGTAAAATCGTATAGATGCTTTTTTCTGTGGGTAGGGGAATTGGTCCGCTGACCTGCGCACCGGTCCGCTTTGCAGTTTCTACAATGCGTTCCGCAGATTGGTCAAGTGTTTTGTGGTCAAAAGCTTTAAGGCGAATCCTAATTTTTTGGCTCATAAGTTAATACCTACCTCCTCATATTTCCCGTTACACGGGTATCGAGCGTAGAAATTCCCTGGTTCAAGCGGAGTACCTGCCCAGCAACCTTCTACGCCATTCCAGAAATCGGATGTCATATGTCGGATGCCAGAGGTCGGATGAGTTTAGCACTCAACAATACAGTGCCTCATTATCCGATCTCCGCTCACAGAGAGGAAGAATATTCTTCCTCTCTGTGAGCTCCTCTAAATTCGATTAGGCATTAATCTTAGCAACAATACCTGAACCAACGGTCCGGCCACCCTCGCGGATAGCAAAGCGGAGTCCTTCTTCCATTGCGATTGGAGTGATGAGTTCTACGTCAATCGTCACGCGGTCTCCCGGCATAACCATTTCAGTACCCTCTGGAAGAGTGATAACGCCAGTTACGTCCGTAGTACGGAAGTAAAATTGTGGGCGATAGTTGTGAAAAAACGGAGTATGGCGTCCGCCTTCTTCTTTATTCAAGATATAAACCTCACCCGAGAATTTTGTATGTGGTTTAATGGATCCAGACTTAGCCAAAACCTGTCCGCGTTCGATATCTTTACGCTCAACCCCACGTAGGAGTGCACCGATATTATCTCCAGCCTGTGCTGAATCAAGAATTTTACGGAACATTTCGACTCCGGTAACAATGGTTTTACGGGAAGTGGTTGTCAAACCAACAATTTCAACTTCGTCCCCAACTTTAACCCTTCCGCGGTCAACACGACCCGTAGCAACTGTACCCCGACCAGTAATCGTAAAGACATCCTCAATAGGCATCAAGAAAGGCTTATCAGTGTCGCGTTCAGGAGTTGGGATGTAGGAATCAACTGCATCCATTAACTTCCATATATCGCCGCACCACTCGCACTCGCGTTTTCCACAACCACATTGCAGTGCTTTGAGACCTGAACCTGGAATGATGGGAACATTGTCGCCATCAAATTCGTACATTGTGAGAAGTTCGCGAATTTCCATTTCGACGAGTTCGATAAGTTCTTCATCGTCAACCATGTCCCTTTTGTTAAGCCAGACAACAATACTAGGAACACCTACTTGGCGAGCCAAGAGGATGTGTTCACGAGTTTGGGGCATAGGGCCGTCAGCAGCAGATACACAGAGGATTGCGCCGTCCATTTGAGCTGCGCCAGTGATCATGTTCTTAACATAGTCCGCGTGTCCTGGGCAGTCCACGTGAGCATAGTGACGATTGGCCGTTTCATACTCAACATGAGCAGTGGAGATGGTAATTCCACGTTCACGCTCTTCAGGAGCTTTGTCAATTTGATCGAAGGCTGTGGCTACTGCGCCACCGGTTTTAGAGAGACAAACGGTGATTGCCGCTGTCGTTGTGGTTTTACCATGGTCGACGTGACCAATGGTTCCAACGTTAACATGTGGTTTTGTACGTTCGTATTTCGCTTTTCCCATTTTTTTCACTCCTTAAATATTAGTAATTATTTAATTCTGTAGGGTATCGATCTTCGCGTCTCGTACCTCGTCTACGCGCCTTGGCGTTTGGCAATAATGCCTTCAGCAATACCTTTAGGCACTTCTTCATAGTGGCTAAACTGCATGGTATAGACTCCACGCCCTTGGGTTGCAGATCGCAGATCAGTTGAGTAGCCAAACATTTCGGAAAGTGGAACAAAACCACGGACAATTTGGGCATTACCACGTGCTTCCATTCCTTCAATACGACCTCGGCGTGAACTAATGTCCCCAATGACATCTCCCATATACTCCTCTGGAACAGTCACTTCAACCTTCATTACTGGTTCAAGAATCGCAGGATCTGCTTTGAGCGCACCTGCTTTAAAGGCCATCGATCCAGCAATCTTAAAGGCCATTTCTGAAGAGTCAACATCGTGGTAGGAACCGTCATAAACGGTAGCACGTAAGTCAAGAACAGGGTAACCTGCTAGAATACCATTTTGCAAGGCTTCTTGGATACCAGCACCAATCGGGTTAATATATTCCCTAGGAATAACTCCACCGACCACTTTACTGACAAATTCAAAGCCGCTTCCTGGTTCAAGTGGCATAAGTTCGATCCAGCAGTGTCCGTATTGACCACGGCCACCGGATTGGCGAACAAATTTCCCTTCAGATTTGACAGTCTTCCGAATGGTTTCTTTATAAGCAACTTGTGGCCGTCCTACGTCGCATTGTACTTTAAATTCCCGCTGTAAGCGGTCAACGATAATCTCAAGATGGAGTTCACCCATCCCTCCGATAATCGTCTGTCCTGTTTCCGTATCCGTGTGCATTTTGAAAGTTGGATCTTCTTCCGCAAGACGAGAGAGTGCGCCTCCCATTTTTTCCTGGTCAACTTTAGTTTTAGGCTCTATAGCCACATGGATAACTGGTTCAGGGAACACCATTCTTTCCAGAATAATAGGAGTCTTCTCATCGCATAAGGTGTCGCCTGTTGTAGTGTCTTTCAAACCAATTGCGGCTGCAATGTCCCCTGAACGCACCTCTTGAATATCTTCACGGTGATTCGCATGCATTTGAAGAATACGTCCAATCCGTTCTTTCTTGCCTTTAGTTGAGTTATAAACATAGGAACCAGCGCTTAGCACCCCAGAATACGTCCTAAAAAACGCCAATTTACCCACGAATGGGTCAGACATGATCTTGAAGGCCAACGCAGAAAATGGTTCGGTGTCTGAAGCTGTTCGATGATCTTCCGCTCCAGTATCCGGATGCACCCCCATAATAGGTGGTACGTCAAGGGGCGAAGGCATGTAATCAACGACGCAATCAAGCAGTGGTTGTACGCCTTTGTTCTTGAATGCTGAACCACATAAAACTGGAATAAATTTGTTCCCGATAACTCCGCGACGTATACCGGCACGAATTTCTTGCTCAGTGATTTCTGTCCCTTCGAGATACTTCATCATGAGTTCTTCACTCGTTTCAGCGACAGCTTCAACCAGTTTCTCACGATACTCGGTAGCTAATTCCATTAAATCTTCAGGGATGGCACTGTGCTCTTCCGTTGTGCCTAAGTCATCCGTATAGATAGTAGTCGTCATCGACACTAAATCCACGATCCCTTTGAAATTATCTTCAGCACCGATCGGCAACTGGATTGGAACAGGATTAGCGCCCAAACGATCAGATATCATTGAAACTCCACGGAAGAAATCAGCACCCATACGATCCATTTTATTAATGAAAGCTATACGTGGTACTTTGTATTTATCTGCTTGACGCCAGACTGTTTCGGATTGAGGTTCAACTCCGCCGACTGAACAGAACACCGCGACAGCACCATCAAGTACCCGCAGAGAACGTTCAACTTCTACAGTGAAGTCCACGTGCCCTGGTGTGTCGATAATGTTTACACGATTTTTTCTCCACTCGCAAGTTGTAGCTGCCGAGGTAATAGTAATGCCGCGTTCTTGCTCCTGGATCATCCAGTCCATTGTTGCAGCACCATCGTGTACTTCACCAATTTTATGCACACGTCCCGTGTAAAAAAGAATACGTTCCGTTACCGTTGTTTTCCCAGCGTCGATGTGCGCCATAATTCCGATATTACGTGTATTTTCTAGCGAAAATGCTCTTGCCACTGTGATTCCCCCTTTCTGTCAAAATCAGTATGCATCAAACTACCATTTGTAATGCGCAAAAGCCTTATTGGCCTCTGCCATTTTATGCATATCTTCTTTCTTCTTGACAGAACCGCCTGTATTGTTAGAGGCATCGAGTAATTCTCCAGCAATCTTTTCCTGCATGGTTTTTTCCCCGCGTTTTCGTGCCATAGCGACAAGCCAACGCAAACCGAGTGTAGTACGACGTTCTGCACGAACTTCAATAGGAACTTGATAATTTGCTCCACCAACTCGGCGGGCCTTTACTTCCAATACCGGCATAACGTTTTTCAACGCGGCCCCAAAAACTTCTATCGGATCTTTACCGGATTTTTCCTGTATCATTTCAAAGGCACTATAGCAAATAGCATCTGCCGTTCCCTTTTTACCGTCTAACATAATCTGATTGATAAACTTAGTTAGAGTTTGATTCTTGTAAATCGGATCCGGTAGAACATCGCGTTTTCCAATATATCCCTTACGTGGCATTAGTTAACCTCCTTTGTATCGTATTTCTTTACAATTTCGTAAATAAGCTTAAGCTTTTTTCGGACGTTTTGCTCCGTATTTTGAGCGTCCTTGCGCGCGTTTTTGAACAGCAGTCGTGTCTAATGCGCCGCGAACTACATGATAACGTACTCCTGGCAGATCTTTAATACGACCACCACGGATGAGGACCACGGAGTGTTCTTGTAAGTTGTGTCCGATTCCCGGGATATAAGAGGTTATCTCAAACCCATTTGTTAAACGAACACGAGCGACTTTTCGAAGTGCTGAGTTAGGTTTCTTAGGAGTAGTCGTATAAACTCTAATACAAACTCCGCGTTTTTGAGGAGACCCTCCTGATGGATATTGCTTTCGCTTAAGAGAGTTATAGCCCCATTGTAAAGCTGGAGATGTTGATTTTTTTGTGATTGAGGCACGTCCATTACGGATAAGTTGATTAATTGTCGGCATATCTCTACCTCCTTTCTGATCAGATCAATATATAAGGAATTGCTTGCAGCAGCATTTAGCAAGCAATTCCAAAACCTACACTGCATGTCTACTTACGACTAGTTTGTTTCTAATCTATCAATATGCCCGCTACAGCAGTGCCTACTTCAATTCCGCATGCTTTCCCGAGTTCCCTCATGGTCGGAACCTCAATTCGCTCCACATTATGGTTATTGCACCATTCTACGATAGAGCGAAGAACATGTGGTTCAGCATCTTGAGCTGTAAACAAACGTCTGACAAGTCCTTTTTCCAGAGCACGTTGGGTTTGTTTTAAGCCAACTGTTTTCTGCTTGGCGTTTTTGAAGGTTTCATCAAGCATCAAAATGCTTTCCCCCTTAATCACACTTTAATATTTTAGCATTAGATATCTAGCGTGTCAATAATTCGTTTACTTTGGTTCCAATGTTTTTATATTTCGATATCTTGACATGCCTGTTCCAGCCGGGATTAGCTTACCGATGATCACATTCTCTTTTAAGCCGAGTAAGGGATCAACTTTCCCTTTGATGGCCGCTTCCGTGAGAACCCTTGTTGTTTCTTGAAAAGAAGCCGCTGAAAGGAAGGAATCTGTAGCGAGTGATGCCTTCGTAATCCCTAATAATACTGGGTGAGCTACTGCCGGTTCCCCGCCCCCAGCAATCGTTCGCGCATTCTCGTCTTGGAAGTCAAAGACATCAATTAAACCACCAGGGAGCAAGGTTGTATCTCCCGCGTCATCGATTTTCACCTTGCGTAACATCTGCCGAACCATAACTTCGATGTGTTTGTCATTAATATCGACCCCTTGAAGCCGGTAGACGCGTTGAACTTCACCTAACAGATAGACCTGAACTCCACGTTGACCTTTTACTTTTAACATATCATGTGGATTGATGCTTCCTTCTGTCAACTCGTCGCCAGCTTCGACCATTTGCCCTTCTTTAACACAGAGTCGAGATCCGTAGGGGACGGTATAAGTTAGGTGCTCCTCTGTTTCAGTGAGGAGATCGATTTCCCGTCGTCCTTTCACTTCGCTAATTGACACCTTCCCGATCGCTTCCGAGATGATCGCTTGCCCTTTTGGTTTACGGGCTTCAAACAACTCTTCTACACGCGGAAGACCTTGGGTAATATCATCCCCGGCAACTCCACCGGTATGGAACGTACGCATAGTTAGCTGTGTACCAGGTTCTCCAATAGATTGTGCTGCGATAATCCCAACCGCCTCGCCCATTTCCACCGGATGTCCGGTCGCGAGATTTCGCCCATAGCACTTCTTACAGACACCATAGCGTGATTTACAAGTGAGCACTGAGCGGATGATGGCCGAATCGAAAGCTTTAACCATTTCCTCCGCCTGTTCTTCCGTGATTTCATACTCCGGTGAAGCGAGTACTTCTCCTGTCTGCGGATGAATAACATCTTCTAAGACAAAGCGTCCGACAAGACGATCTATTAAGGGTTCAATAATCTCTGGTCCATCTTTAATATCTTCCACCATGATGCCCGTCATCGTTCCACAGTCTTCTTCACGTACGATCACATCTTGAGATACGTCCACTAAACGGCGAGTCAGATAACCTGAGTCGGCTGTCCGCAAGGCAGTATCTGCAAGGCCTTTCCGTGCACCGTGTGAGGAGATGAAGTATTCCAAAACGGTTAGACCTTCACGGAAGTTTGCCTTGATCGGTAACTCAATGGTTTGTCCTGACGGATCAGCCATAAGTCCCCGCATTCCAGCGAGTTGTCTCAGTTGTTGAATATTACCACGGGCGCCGGACGTTGCCATCATGTAGATGGGATTAAACTGATCAAGGTTATCCATCAACGCCTGGGTCACTGTTTTCGTAGCCTTGGCCCAAGTATCAATGACAAGGTTATAACGCTCTTCATCCGTAATTAGGCCTCGACGATACTGTTGCTCTGTTTTGGCAACCGCTGCGTCTGCCTTGGCGAGGATCTCCGTCTTCTCCTTAGGAACCGTTATGTCCGTCAATCCGACTGTCATACCAGCCCGAGTGGAGAACTTAAACCCTTGATTCTTCAGTCCATCCAGCAAAGCGCCCGTCATTTCATAGCCACACTTGCGATAGGTTTTAGCCACAATATTCCCGAGGCCTTTTTTGTCTACTACCTCATTGAAATAGCCGACTTCAGGAGGAATGACGGAATTAAAGATCATACGACCGACTGTTGTTTCTAAGAGTTCCCCGTTACGGCGAACTTTAATACTGGCCTGCAAGTGAACCGCTTTCGAATCATAAGCCAAGACGGCTTCATCATAGTCTTTAAATATTTTTCCTTCTCCATGAGCACCTAGACGCTCCATTGTTAAGTAGTAGGAGCCCAAAACAATATCTTGAGTCGGGGTTTGTACAGGCCGACCGTCTTTGGGATTCAAGATATTATGTGATGCCAACATAAGCAATCTAGCTTCCGACTGTGCCTCTGCCGACAATGGAACGTGCACCGCCATTTGGTCTCCGTCAAAATCCGCATTATATGCTGTACAAACTAACGGATGGATCTGCAAGGCACGCCCTTCAACTAAAATCGGCTCAAATGCCTGAATTCCCAAACGGTGAAGAGTAGGTGCCCGATTCAGTAGAACAGGGTGATCAGAGATAACTTCTTCAAGGACATCCCATACTTCTGGGCGTACCCTCTCTACCATACGTTTGGCACTTTTAATATTGTGGGCATGTCCCTCATTGACGAGTTTCTTCATTACGAACGGTTTGAAAAGTTCTAAAGCCATCTCCTTAGGAAGACCACACTGATGAAGTTTTAGGTTCGGGCCAACCACAATAACGGACCGTCCAGAATAGTCCACGCGTTTTCCTAGCAGGTTTTGCCTGAAACGCCCTTGTTTTCCCTTTAACATATCGCTTAGAGATTTTAGGGGGCGGTTGCCAGGACCGGTCACTGGACGACCGCGGCGACCATTGTCAATCAACGCATCAACCGCTTCTTGGAGCATTCGTTTTTCATTTCGAACAATAATGTCTGGTGCGCCAAGATCTAAAAGACGTTTCAAACGGTTGTTCCGATTAATAACTCGGCGATAAAGATCATTAAGATCAGATGTAGCGAACCGACCGCCATCCAACTGGACCATCGGTCGAAGTTCCGGCGGGATCACCGGAACAACATCCATAATCATCCATTCCGGTTGATTTCCAGACGTCTTAAAGGCTTCAACAACTTCGAGTCGACGAATCGCCCGAATTTTTCGTTGTCCCGATACTTCTTTTAACTCTATGCGAAGTTCATCATTAAGCTTGTCTAAATTCATCTCACCAAGTAACTGCTTAACAGCTTCCGCACCCATGCTGGCTTGGAAACGATCTCCGTACTTATCTCGATATTCCCTATATTCCGTTTCAGTTAGAAGTTGTTTCTTCATCAACGATGTGTCTCCGGAATCGGTCACTATATAAGAGACAAAATACAAAACTTTTTCCAAAGCACGTGGAGACATGTCCAAAAGTAAACCCATGCGGCTCGGAATCCCTTTAAAATACCAAATATGGGATACAGGAGCAGCCAGTACAATGTGCCCCATCCGTTCACGACGAACTTTAGAACGGGTCACTTCAACTCCACAACGGTCACAAACGATTCCTTTATACCGTACGCGTTTATATTTCCCGCAGTGGCATTCCCAGTCCCGAGTCGGGCCAAAAATTTTCTCGCAAAATAAACCTTCGCGCTCTGGCTTTAAGGTCCGATAGTTGATGGTCTCAGGCTTTTTTACCTCTCCGAATGACCACTCACGAATCATATCCGGAGAAGCTAAGCCAATTCGCATGCGGTCGAAGTTATTGACGTCTAGCAATCCTTATCGCTCCTTTCGTCCGGGGGACTATTTGAGATCGCCGAGCTCTATATCTTCTCCCTCAACGGAATCTACATTAAACTCATCCTTTGTGGCATTTACACGTGTCGCCGGGGGTAGAAGTTCCTCATGTAGATCAATGCCAAGTTCCTTTGCGGTTTCCGTAATATCTTCATCGGTGTCATGGATCTCAATTTCTTGATCATCTGCTGCTAAGACTCTAACATCAAGACCTAAACTCTGCATCTCCTTAATCAAGACCTTAAATGATTCAGGAATACCTGGTTCAGGAATGTTTTCGCCTTTGACGATCGCTTCATATGTCTTGACACGGCCCACTACATCATCTGATTTTACTGTTAAAATTTCTTGCAAAGTATAAGCTGCGCCATAAGCTTCCAAAGCCCAAACTTCCATTTCTCCAAAGCGTTGGCCTCCGAACTGTGCTTTACCACCCAACGGCTGCTGCGTTACGAGGGAGTATGGACCCGTTGAACGGGCATGGATCTTATCGTCAACCAAATGGTGGAGCTTAAGTGTATACATATATCCTACGGAGATTTTGCTATCAAACGGTTCTCCTGTACGTCCGTCATATAACAGGGTCTTGCCATCTTCTGGAAGTCCAGCTTTCGCTAGTGTCTCGAAAACATCGTCTTCCGTAGCCCCGTCGAAGACCGGAGTCGCAATGCGAATCCCCAGAGTCTGAGCTGCCCAGCCAAGGTGCATTTCGAGAATCTGTCCGAGATTCATCCGAGAAGGAACACCTAGTGGATTAAGAACAATTTCAATAGGCGTTCCATCCGGCATAAACGGCATATCTTCTTGGCGCATGATGCGGGAAATAACCCCTTTGTTTCCGTGACGACCTGCCACTTTGTCACCCACAGAAATTTTCCTCTTTTGAGCAATATAAACCCGAACGAGTTGATTAACACCGGGAGATAACTCATCTCCGTTTTCGCGGGTAAAAATCTTCACGTCGACAATTTTCCCAGCTTCTCCGTGAGGCACTCGCAAGGAGGTATCACGCACCTCACGCGCCTTTTCTCCAAAGATTGCACGAAGTAAGCGCTCTTCTGCCGTGAGTTCAGTCTCTCCCTTGGGGGTCACTTTGCCGACCAAGATATCGCCTGGGCGAACTTCTGCTCCGATTCGAATAATTCCTCGTTCATCAAGGTCCTTCAAAACATCTTCTCCGACGTTAGGAATATCACGAGTAATTTCCTCCGGACCAAGCTTCGTATCACGCGCATCTGATTCATACTCTTCTATATGAATCGATGTATAGTAATCTTCCCGTACAAGCTTTTCGCTAATGAGGTGCGCGTCCTCATAGTTATACCCTTCCCAAGTCATGAAGGCCACTAAAACATTGCGACCCAAAGCCAGTTCTCCATGGTCAGTCGACGGGCCATCCGCAATAATCTGATTTGCTTCAACTCGTTCCCCTTTGGTAACAATAGGGCGCTGATTAATACATGTGCCTTGGTTAGATCGTGTATATTTGAGCAACTTATGTTTCTCTGTCGTTCCATCAGCGTGCGCAACAATAATTTCGTTCGCGGTCGAGCGTTCCACAACGCCAGCTTGTTTGGTAATCGCACACACTCCAGAGTCCTTGGCTGTCTTGTATTCCATCCCTGTCCCGATGTAAGGAGAATCAGTACGTAAGAGCGGTACTGCTTGCCGTTGCATGTTAGAGCCCATTAAGGCCCTATTCGCATCATCATGCTCAAGGAACGGGATAAGTGCTGTCGCGATGGATACCATTTGCTTTGGGGAAACGTCCATGTAGTCGACGTGGTTTGGCGATACATGAACGAAGTCCGCACCGTGACGACCGTCAATTTTTTCTCCAAGGAAGTTGCCATCTTTATCAAGTGGAGCATTCGCCTGTGCCACAACATATTGTTCTTCTTCGTCGGCGGTTAAGTAATGGATCTCATCCGTAACTCTACCATTCTCTTTATCCGCCCTACGGTAAGGAGCTTCAATGAAACCATAAGGATTAATACGCCCAAAAGTCGCTAACGAGCCGATCAAGCCAATGTTTGGACCTTCTGGAGTCTCTACCGGACACATCCTTCCATAGTGGGAAAAGTGAACGTCGCGCACTTCAAAACCTGCACGTTCCCTGCTCAATCCCCCTGGTCCTAGAGCACTCAAGCGACGTTTATGTGTTAACTCTGCCAATGGATTTGTTTGATCCATAAATTGAGACAACTGGCTACTACCAAAAAACTCCTTGATTGCAGCTACGACAGGTCGAATATTGATTAGTACTTGAGGGGTAATCACTTCAACATCCTGAATAGTCATCCGTTCGCGTACCACGCGTTCCATGCGCGACAAACCTATACGGAATTGATTCTGGAGAAGTTCTCCCACCGAGCGCAACCGACGATTACCCAAATGGTCGATGTCGTCTTTATGTCCCTGACCCTCCATCAAGGCAAGCATCCTTTTAACGCAAGCCACGATATCCCCACGGGTCAAATGTCGAATATCCATTGGAGGCAAGTCGTCAGGTGCTTGGAAATCTATCAGTTTCTTATTGAGTTTATACCGGCCTACCTTAGCTAGATCATATCGCTTGGCATCAAAGAAAAGTGCTTCTAGTAACGATCGCGCACTGTCGACGGTTGGCGGTTCACCAGGTCTCAACCGCTTATAAATTTCAACCAAAGCTTCTTCAGTTGACTCGGAGTTGTCTCTTTCTAGGGTAGCGCGGATATATTCGTTATCATTAAACAGTTCCAGAATCTGGCCGTTGCTTGCATAGCCCAAAGCACGAATCAAAACAGTGCCCGGTAACTTTCGTGTCCGATCAACCCTTACGAAAATATTATCATTAACATCCGTTTCGAATTCCAACCATGCTCCACGATTTGGAATAACCGTCGCTCCATAAAGTTTCTTACCACTCGCATCGATATGTTCTGCATAATAGACTCCAGGAGAGCGTACAAGTTGGCTGACGATAACACGTTCTGCTCCGTTAATAATAAACGTACCTTTGTCAGTCATCAACGGGAAATCCCCCATAAAGACTTCCTGCTCTTTGACTTCCCCTGTTTCCTTATTAATCAGGCGTACCTTTACGCGCAGAGGCGCAGCAAACGTGACATCGCGTTCTTTACACTCCTCCACTTGATATTTAGCCTCTCCTAAGCTATAATCGATAAATTCCAAGATGAGATTGCCTGTGAAATCTTGAATAGGGGAAATATCGCGAAACATATCGCGCAACCCTTCATCTAGAAACCAGCGATAGGAGTTCTGCTGAATTTCAATTAGATTTGGCATGTCAAGGACCTCCCGGATCCTGGAGTAACTCCAGCGTTCCCGAGTCCCAACCTTAACAGGATAGAACATTGCGTTTCACCCCTCAGTGCGGTTTCCTCTCATTGAGGTATAAATATATTGACATACACAGCTAAAAGCAAGGCCTTTTAATAGAACCTCGCTTCACTGTTTATGGTATTCCGCCATCAATTCGCTAAAATCAAGCTAATGTCTCCTTAATATCACAATACTTTCAAGATATTACCATAGCAAGTAATTATTCCAATTATATGTACAGTAACATTTATAAAGTATAACAAAATAAAGGAACTCCGTCAAGTACTTTTTTATCAATTACCGCTGCAGGGAAATCAGCTTAATTCTTAAGAATTAAGCTGATTTCGTTTTTTATATGTTTAAATAGGTACTTGTATTTCCTCTTTGTAAAATAAATGGTGGACAATCACAATAATGTGACTTTCCACCCCATAGTCGGATCCTGAATGAATCTGGTTGATTCGTCTATCATGCTACACAGCTCTTTTTGCTTTCCAGCCAGTGTACACTGATTTAAGACTAGGTCCAACAAGCATCAGCAGAGCAAGGGTAAGGAAGACAAGAGCTACTGGGCTTTTTAAGAAGATTGACAGGCTACCTTCAGAAAATACCATCGATTGTCGAAAATTGGCTTCAATCGATAAACCGAGTACAAGCCCCAAAATCAATGGAGTAATAGGAAAGCCATACCTCTTCATCAGAAATCCTAAAAATCCTGATAGAAACATCACAATCACATCGCTGAAGTTGAGGTTAATAGCAAAAGATCCAACTACAGACATTACGAGAATCATGGCCATGAGGTTTACTTTTGGGACATCAAGAACTTTGACAAAGAGCTTCATTCCAAAGAACTGAATGATCAGTACCATAATATTGATTATAGAGAGACTGATGAAAATTGAATACACCAATGGACCGTTATCCCTGAAAAGGAGAGGCCCCGGGATCATCCCGTGAATTAGAAGCGCTCCCAACATGATAGCCGTGGCGCTGTCCCCTGGGATACCAAGGGTAAGCATAGGAATCAAAGAACCTCCCGTCACTCCATTGTTGGCGGATTCCGGCGCAGCGACACCGTCAAGATGCCCTGTACCAACCTTGGGATTACCCCTCCTGGCCATATCATAGGCTAAGAAACTAGCAATTGGACCGCCTGTACCCGGGATAGCCCCTATGAATGTACCCATGAGCGAACTTTTAAGGTTAAGTGGAAAAACTGACTTTATCTCCTGAAAATTAGGGAAAGAAGCCTTTATTTTTTGCTTATTCTTTTCATGTGGCTTGTTTCTATCCCTACTGGCGGCCATGAAACTCTGCATGACCTCAGGAAGCGCAAACATCCCGATCATCACAGGCATAAGTCCAACCCCCGTCATCAGACCTGCATAACCGAAAGTATAACGTTGCATTCCCATGACCGGGTCAAGTCCGATTGTGGTCAGGAGAAGACCTGCAAATCCAGCAAGTAACCCTTTAACCACACTACCCTCGGTCAACCCCACGATGGTAGATAAACCAAAAACGACAAGGGCGAACAATTCTGGTGCCCCTAACTTAATGGCGATTCTGGCAATCTGAGGAGCAACCAGGACTAATACCAAAAGACTGACTAACCCACCGAAAACGGAAGAATATATTGCCATCCCTAGGGCTTTTCCCCCTTGCCCCTTCTTTGTCATTTCATAACCATCAAGAACCGTTGCTGCAGCAGAGGGGGTTCCTGGAATTCCCAATAAAATAGCCGAGATAGAACCACCTGTCATTCCGCCAGCAAACACTCCTAATAACACCGAGATTGCCGGCAATGGGTCAAGTCCAAACGTAAGTGGAATCAAGAGAATCAAGGCTGTGCTGAACGTTAAAGCAGGAATTGCCGAAAAAACAATGCCTAAAGTACAGCCAAGAAACATAAATACCATGTTTTGTACCGTTAAGGATAACGTTAACCCCTGGGTAAATAAATCGAACATCTCAGGATATCCTCCTTATTCCACTAAAATAGTTTACCGGCTGGCAGTGGTATTCTCATCAACCAATCAAACAATAAATAAACGGCCACTGTAACCACTGTAGAAAACACGATAGCCCGGGGAAAGAGCTTCCAGCCGATCATATAGAGGATGGCAGTCAAGCCAAGAATCATTCCAATGTTAAAGCCGAGAAAATATATTAGAATAATGCTCCCTAAGAAAACTGCAAATAGTTTTAAGGCATGGCTCATGGGAAATGGGTTCTCTTTAAAAACCATAATCCCAGATTCTGTCTCGTCTGTGCTCATTTCAGTTTTCTTTTTGTCCTTGTTAAAAAACAAGAGCATTGAAAGAAAAGCCATAGCAGACAAGATTACATTGGGGAAAAACTTCGGGCCAGGTTCTCCAACCATTGTAGTTTCCGGTAGTTGGGTTGTCAGATAAGCCCACCAACAAATAAATACCAATAATACCATCCCAATTATTCGGTTGTGCTTCATAATATATTCTCTCCTTTTGCGAGGCAAATTCTAATAAGAAACTGAATAACATTCAATATTAGATACTCAAGAAGTATATCGCTATGAGGATAATTTTTTTAAGCATTTCACCGAACAAAATTTTATTACAAATTATATAAATTAAGAGGGAGCTATCTGGAACAGGGGGGGATAAACTAGAATAGAGTAGGTTATCCTTAAGCCCCTCTGATGAGTTTCTTCAGTAAAAATATTTGTAATTTCCACATTTTTAACGGTCAAAGTATTCGTCTTTTTATTTCTATTTCTATTTCTTCCAATTTTTATCTTTTGCTGTTTGTAATAAGAGCGGAAGATCGTCATCTTCCGCTCTTATTACTTCTTAATAATTACTGCTTTTTGATTCCAATTTTGTCCATAATTCCTGCTACTATTTTATCATTGCTGGCCATGATTGTATCAAAATCAGCAGCACCTTGTACATCTACTTCGACACCGTATTTTGTTGCAAAGGTTTTGAACTCTTCACTATTTGCAGCTTTGACAAAAGCCCCTTCCAGAATCTTTACAACATCATCGGGAGTATCTTTAGGAACAGCGATACCTCTATACATTGTGAGGGTAACATCATAACCTTTTTCCTTCATCGTAGGAACATCTTTGAGGAGGTCAAGTCTTTTTGGTGCAACTATAGCCAGCGTTTTAACTTCACCTGCTTGTTGCTGCTGTACCATATCAAAGGCCATATTAAAAACTGCGTCTACCTTGCCACCTAGTAAGGCTGTAGTACTTGTCTTGGCATCCATTGGAATGTTTTTGAATTGTACGCCAGCTGCAGCTTCAATTGCTGCAGCAGTCAGTTGGTTAAAGGACCCAACCCCGCTATTGGCAACGGTTACTTCTCCAGGATTTGCTTTCGCATAAGCTAGGAATTCTTCGATCGTATTCCATTTTGCGTCTTTCTTTACAGCGAGAACGCTTGATTCTTGAGTGATATTAGCAATACCCCTAAATGCATCAAATGCTTTATCTTTAGGCATATTGCCCTTATGATAAGCAACACTTATGGAAGTTGAGTTCCAAACAATACTATACCCATCTGGTTTGGTACCTAAGACATACTGATAGCCAACGGCACCGCCGCCGCCGACACGGTTATTTGCAACGATTGGTTGTCCAAGCTCTTTGGAAGCGATATCAGCCAGTTTACGGCCGACAACGTCAGCGCCAGCACCGGCACCGAAGAGGATCGTCATATCAATGGACTTTTCCGGAAACTTTGATTTGACCGGAGTAGCTGAAGGACTACTACAACCTACTAGCATTGATGTAGCTAGCAATAACGCCAGTACAGTAGTGAAAATTTTATTATTTATTTTCATTTTTTCCCCTCCATTAATAATAATCGTACTCTAACCTTAATTAACTCAACTTTAACAATCCCTACCTCCTTTTGCTTTTAATATATTTATCCGGTTTCATGGCTCCGGACAAAACACTATTAACATAAAATTCTCTCAATAGATAAGTTTAAATTTTTTTCTCTAATGAATACAATTATCTTCCCCCCAGGTAGATTTGAAGGGAGTGAAAAATCCACTGGAGGAAGTCGGGTTAATTAAGGAAGAATGACTACTTTCATAGCTCCGTCTTTTCTATTCACGAAGTAATCGTAACCAGTAGCAAATTCATCCAGTGGGAAGGCATGCGTTAAAATTTGTTTAGTTTGAATCTTGCCTTGGCTCATAAGCGAAAGGGCACGCTTACAGTTACTTCCGCCTTCGCCGCGGACTGTCATTATCTTGATCCCATTTAAAACAGCATAATCTAGAGACGCCATAACTGGCTTTTTATAGAAAGAAACACATGTCATTACATGCCCACGCATGGTTGAACGCATACACAGGTCGAAGGAAGAGTCATTACCTGCACATTCATACGTTCTTTCGCAACCACGACCCCCTGTTATTTCCATAACTGCTGCGAGCGGATCAGCTACTTCATTCACATTAATGGTGTGTGTTGCTCCAATACTTTTGCCGATTTCTAGTCTATCATTCTTAGTTCCAATGAGAATTATTTTTTCTGCTCCTACAGCCTTAACGGCCTGAACCACAGAAAGTCCAATGGGACCAGGTCCAGTAATTAAGACAGAATCGCCAGCAATATAACCACCGCTTGTATCAAGTGCCCAAAGTGCACACCCTAAAGTAGTAACATAGGTAGCCTCCACAAAGTCTACATTATCGGGAATCTTATAGAGAGCGTTTATATGATGAACGGCATATTCAGCAAAACCGCCATCGCGAGTCATACCGGAAGCTATTTGTCCTTTTTCGGCATAATTCAAACAGCTGGTATACATTCCTTCAATACAGTTCTGGCAACGTCCGCATCCTTTATGTGCTTCGATGGCAACTCTATCTCCAATTCGAAATTCGTCAACTGTCTCACCCAGAGCAACAACAGTTCCAGTCCATTCATGTCCTTGGGTGAATTCGCCGTAGGGAGGCATTTTCGGCATCCCTTTCGTGATGATCTTGACATCAGTTCCGCAGATACCGCAAGCTGCTACTTTAACCAGTACTTCGCCGAGACCCGGCTTAGGAACGGGCTTATCATTGATGACTCCAAATTTATCTTTTTCATAAAGTATCAAAGCTTTCATTGTTTCAGGAATTACGTAACTCATTATTTTCCCTCCTACTTAATAATAGCCGCTCAACATCATCTGTTTCGATTCATATAGCATTTCTAGCCGACCGTTTCTCCGAAAAATTTTATAGGGGATAGGGTTAGAAAATTTGATTATACTTCTTTAAAAAAACTACCTCAATTGCTCTAAAAGATATGCTACTTTAGCGTTATCCTCTAATACATCACCGAGATAAAAGGCCTTGTGTATGTCGACACCTACCGTCACAAATCCATGGCGTTGAAGTACCATAGCTTTTAAGGATTCGTCTGCAAAAGGAGCAATCACCATTTCAGCTAATTCTATAGACCCTGGCGGAGCATACCCAACAATCTCTACTTTATTCAAGCCGGCCTCAGCTGCGGCAGTCACAATGGGTATCTCATTCTTGACAGTTGCGTAAGCTGTAGCATAAGCCGAATGCCCATGGACGAGTGCACCGACCATAGACCTAATTTTATATATTCCTAAATGGAACCTAACTTCCTTCGATGGTACACCTCGACCATCGAGTATATTTCCGTCTAAATCAACTAATACAAAATCCTCGGGTTCTACGTCCCCAAAACATGTACCGCTCGCTTTGATTAGCACCTGACTCGCATAACCCGGAACTCGAGCACTTATGTTCCCACTAGTACCAGACGTAAGACCACGCGCAAAGAGCTTTTTACTCACGCTTACGAGCTCTACCCTAGATTTATTTACGACATCTATATTAACCATCATAAAGCTACCCCCACCTTGCCTCGGCAAAACCCGGGCCTCAGCCCAGGATTTGCCGAGGCAATATATTCTATTCTTTTTAATTAAAAATTAGGCTCTATCGCCCCAATTTCGGTTTTCAACAACAAATGGGAACTTTTTGACTTCTTCGACGAAAGCGGCCAGATGTTCTGCTTCTTTCTCGAAAAGCTTGTTCCCTTTTTCTGCAGTACCGCGGAAAGGATTTCCGATCGTTGCATGATCAGAGTATTCATGATGCTCCATCGGAACAAAAATGTTCTCAGACCCTCCGAACTCTACCGTAATTGTGCCATCTTTCTTAGAGAACTTTGGTCCCATAAATAGCGGTGCATGGGCCCGATCATTGATAGCTCGGCTCATGTCAACCAAGCTCATATCGTGGGCCATCATTTGAGCGGTCTCCATTTCACCAGCGTGCCACCCTGGAGTTTCTTCCGGAGGTCCTTCTAGAATACCTTTAACAACTTCGCATTCTCTCTCGGTTGGAGTTTTGTAGAAAGCAACGAAGGCTCCATATTCAAAGCGGATCTTTCGTAGGAGTTCGTCAATCGGTTTGGTATTAGAACCATGGTGAGTAACAAAAACAATTTTATTTGCACCATGATAAATTAAGCTACGAGCGATATCTAAGAGCATTGCCCGATAAGTATCTGCGCGTAGGGTAATCGTTCCATTCCCTTCGTTAACTCTTCCCATATGATGCGGTGAATACCCGAAAGGCATCAGGGGCGTATATGGAGTATTACATAGTTTAGCTGCACGTTCAGTAACGTTAATCGTAGTAAAGCTATCTGTTCCCAGAGGCACATGCGCACCATGTTTTTCCATGCTACCAATAGGTACGATAACTGTATCATTTTCTTTGAACCATTCTTGAGCATCGACATAAGCACATTCTAACAAGTTAAGACGCTTTGCCATTTTGAGCACCTCCAAATTTTGTATTAGGGAGAAGATTCCCTAACCATGAGTTTAGTTTCTAGCGTGGTAACTAGCAGTACATCCAGCCCTTTATTGCTGTTTACTTTTCTGCTGAGCCTATGGTAAACGTTTACCATAAGCCTTAAATACAGCTTAGCATCGCCTAAGACCTCTGTCAATAGATTTTATAGAAAATTCACTAAATAATTTTATATGAATTTTCAACTGCCCAAAAATTGTTGCATGACAGAGGCGGCACAGATCGCAAATACGGGGTCATTTATGTTAGCATCAATTTTTATTAATTTAATCTTAGCTTTTAGATGGACCTCAAGTGCCTTGACTAGAGCAGCGTCAGCCTCCGAATCATGCAAAGGCCCCCCTAACCGCCCATTTTCTGACCAACCTTTTAAAGGAATCAAAACCGCAACCGGCCCTGTAGACTTATTAAGCTTTTCTGCCAACACTTCTCCGACCTTCGTCAATTCCTCTGCTGTCGCCCGTACGTTGGTATTGTAGGGATTATGGTAATGGGTTTTTCGGCCTCGGAATTTCTCCGGGATACTGTCCGCAGGACCGAAGCAGAAATAATCCAGTCCACCAGGCGCAATTACCTGGGGAATGCCGCGTTTTCCAGCAGACTCTAACCTCGCTCGAAGTGGTGTATAGATGTCATCCCCGAAGACTTCTCCGATCAGTTCATGAATAGTTAAATCCAAAACACCCTGCACGTAACCGTCGGTTATCAGTTCTTCCATAGCAGAACCGCAGGTCCCTGAAGCATGAAAGGCAATGACTTCAAAGCCTTCTTCTTCTAAAATATTTCTGGCCTGGTTAACAACTGCATCCGTGTTTCCAAAAGAGGTGGTAGCGATAACGGGCTTTTCTCCTGCTTTGAGAGGGATTCCATAAGTAGCCATACCCATCACCGCTCCGGCTGCATTAGTCAAAATAGTACGACTTACTGTGTTGGGTCCTCCTAAAAGGTCCGCGACGGAAAACATCATAGTAATGTCTTTGTATTCCACATACGGACGAACATTACCGGAAGCCACTGTAGAAACGATTAGTTTCGGTACCCCGATTAGCAGAGAGCGCATAGCAATTGCCGCAATTGCTGTTCCTTGGTTTCCCCCGATGGCCAGGACTCCTGCCAGACTCCCTTTTATACAAAGCTCGTTTAGGATGCGGGAGGCTCCTCTCCCCATGGTAGCCATCATCTCATCCCTTCTTAGGGTAGATAACTGGCTATATTCCACTCCACCCAATCGGCAGACTTCTTCCCTTGGGTAGGCGACCTCCAAGGTATGAGGATGCTTAGTACTTACATCAATTACCGGAGCTTCCCAGCCCTGCTCCCGGATAAAATCATGCAAAAACCGAGCTTCAGCTCCTTTTGTGTCTACTGTAGCTATAATTGCAATAGATCTTGCCATGACTTCCTCCTGACCTGTTTAGGCTAAAGCCCAAGCTTCTCTAATAACACGTTTAGTATTCGCTATAATTAACTCAGACGTCTCACCAGGGAGAAGAGGTCGTACTTCCGCACTTAAAATAGGTCGTGTACTTGACCCAATCAAACCTAAATCCGCAAGAAGCTTAAAGTAGTCGCGAACCATAAGCATATCAACTTCTCCGTCAGGAACTCCAAAACGCGGTTGTAAATCTCCGTAAAGTGGATGTAGTCTATCGTTCATGACACAGTTTCCAATATGGAAAGCTTTTAAGTAATCCTTTACCAAGGGAATCGCCTCCTCTGGTTTTTCTCTGAGAAGTGGGAAATGCGATAGGTCAGCAAGCAAACCAAACTTTGGATAACTAGGAGAAAGAGCCTTTGCGATATCTAGAGCATCACTAAAGGGGCCAATTAAAGATGCCTTATCAATATCCCGATCAAAGATTTTCAAGGTGATCAAGGGATCGCCCATCTCTTTAGCCTGTTCGAGGATCTGTGATAAGGAATCAACCAGGAGCTTTTTAGCTTCCTCGCGGCGTTCCGGACCTGGGTCTTTACCCGCAGGAATACGTACCGATAAAGCTCCCAAATCATAGGCTTCTTTAAGGCCGTTAAGAACCGCCTTAATGGCTTTAGTTCTTTCCCCAGAATCAAGGTGATTCAAACTCAACTTCTGCGGAAATAGAGTTGGCTGACAACCGTAGGCTACTTCCATTCCGGAAACCTGAAGCATTAAAGCCGCTTCTGTACGGGCTTTAATATCTTTGATCGTTCCCATTTCAATGGCAGTGAAGAAATCATCTTCACATAGCTTTCTTAAAGTCTCTACTACCGGACCAGTACCATTAACCACTTCAGGGAATGCCTTAAAATGAACGATGCCAACCTTCATAAATTCATAAATGGAAGCACGCACTGAAACCCACTCCTTTTCAACATGAATGCTTGGCACTATACCATTGAGCCAAACTGAAATATTTATTTTCGTAAAAATAACTCACTTGGTTTGAAAATTCTGATAAGGTTCTTTAAAAAAATACCCCAATTGTTCTATAAGAGATGCTAAAATTATCCCCATCCCGCCTCGGCAAAACCCGGGCCTCAGCCCAGGATTTGCTCCAACAATATATTCTATTCTTTTTAATTAAAAATTAGGCTCTATCGCCCCAATTTCGGTTTTCAACAACAAATGGGAACTTTTTGACTTCTTCGACGAAAGCGGCCAGATGTTCTGCTTCTTTCTCGAAAAGCTTGATCCCTTTTTCTGCAGTACCGCGGAAAGGGTTTCCAATCGTTGCATGATCAGAATATTCATGGTGTTCCATTGGAACAAAAATGTTCTCAGATCCTCCGAACTCTACCGTAATTGTGCCATCTTTCTTTTTGAACTTTGGTCCCATAAATAACGGCGCATGGGCCCGATCATTGATAGCACGGCTCATATCAACTAAGCTCATATCGTGGGCCATCATTTGAGCAGTCTCCATTTCGCCAGCGTGCCACCCTGGGGTTTCTTCTGGAGGTCCTTCAAGAATACCTTTAACAACTTCGCACTCTCTTTCGGTTGGAGTTTTGTAGAATGCAACGAAGGCTCCATATTC
>Ga0209587_1000026_pt1 | contig 68789 bp, 62 predicted proteins | sample NGEPerD_2_FD_184512 | JGI IMG/M metagenome (GOLD analysis project Ga0209587, IMG submission 184512) | Arctic peat soil microbial communities from the Barrow Environmental Observatory site, Barrow, Alaska, USA - NGEE PermafrostL1-D... | ecosystem: Environmental > Terrestrial > Soil > Wetlands >...
CCCGCACCCGCCCCACCGAGTCAGCAGGGTCCCGCCGCCGCGTCCTCACCGGCAGGGCCGTCGGCCGGTCCGAGCAACGGGGAGCCATCCGGCACACCGCCGCCCACGTCACCCGCGCCCACGTCCCCGCCGCCTCAGCCACCGGCGGATCTGCGTGTCAGCAACGTGAGTGTCGACCCGGAAGGGCGGGCAATGACGATCTCGGTCGACGGCATCCCTCCCACCCTTGCCGCACTGGAGATCGACCTCGAGTCACAGAGCACGACGTTTGCGGGGGGCACGGCGGAGTGTCCAACGGTCACGCAACGACACGCCAAGTGTGCGCTCGACCAGTTCCGCGCCGAGGCGGCGAAGGCGCCCGGAGGCGCCCAGGCGAGCCAAGCGGTCACGCTGCCGCTCACCTTCCCCGCGGACCTGAGCTCGGACCAGCTGTGGGTCACCGTCACGGCTGTCGGGCACAACGAGACGAAACCTGGCGACAACACGTGGGGCTACTCGTTCACACCCCCACCCGCGGACATCCCGGCCGATCTCTCGATCAGCGATCTGCAGCGGGTCGAGTACGACGACAACGCCGAGGACGGCTTGGACGAGTACCACCTGACCGGGCGGATCAAAGGAGTGCCCGACGGACTGGACACGATCTCCCTCGATCTGACGGGCGCCGCACGGTTCGGAGAGCCGACCGGCGAAGGCGACGTGGACTGCGGCTACATCTCCGACACCCTCATCACCTGCAGCAATCTCACCGCGTCCTTTGACGTCGACCTGGTCGTCTACCTCAGCGAGGGCACGACCGAGACGGTCACACACACTCTCGCCGTACCCGACGGCTACCGCGACACCGACCAAACCAACAACGCGGCGTCAATCGCTTTGGCGCCGAAGCCCCCACCGCTCTTCGATGTCGTGCTCGACTCGCTCACTATCGCTAGGGTCCGCAGCCCGGTCAGCACGGTGCGTGCCACGGTGAGCGGGGTGCCAGACTCGGTCTCTGAGGTCGGCTTCCGGCTGTCCGGACACGACCACGCCCGTTTCACCGGCGGAAACGACGGGGCCACGGGCGAGGGTGACGTCGACTGTCGGGTGGTCTCGGAAACCTTGGTCACCTGCACGCGTGTGCGAGCGAACTTCTTCGCCGACATCGATGTGTTCCATCCGCCCGGGCAGCGGTCCGAGACCGTCACGGTCACCGTCGTCCCCGTCGGACTCGAGGAAAGCGGGCACACCGGCAACAACTCGCGAGACGTCTCCGTCGGTTGAGCCGTGGAAGCGGGCTCCCCGGGGATGCGTAAGGTACCCGCGAGGGGGTATGAAGGGGGCATGACGCTTACTCGACTGATCGCACGCCCGATGCTCGCCTCGATGTTCGTCGCTGGAGGCATCAACTCGTTGAGGAACACCAAGCAGGCGGCGGAGCAAGCCAAGCCGATCACCGACAAGCTGGTGCCGATGGCCCAGCAGGCTGCGCCAAGCGTGCCGATCCCCACGGATCCGGCGACCCTGGTGCGGATCAATGCCGGAGTCCACATCCTTGCCGGTTTCGCCCTCGCAACGGGACGCACACCTCGGCTGTCGTCGCTCGCCCTGGCCGGCACGCTGGTTCCGACGACTGTGGCAGGGCACCGTTTCTGGGAGGAGAGCGACCCTGCGCTCAAGGCGAACCAGCAGATTCACTTCTTCAAGAACGTCTCCATGCTCGGTGGCCTGATCCTCGCCAGCGTGGACACCGAGGGTAAGCCCGGTCTCGCCTGGCGCGCGAAGCGCGCCGCCAAGGACGCGGGCCGTCAAGGGCGGCACCTCCGCAAGGCTGCCAAGCGTGAGGCCAAGCTCGCCGCGAAGGGGGTCACCGGCTGATCGAGCGACGCCCGGACGATCGCCCGAGTTGCCCGCCTCGGGCGCCCGGGCCGGTATCCTCGGCCCGATGACTCAGCCGCCCACCACCGACCTCTGGGCTGCGCCGAACGCCTCCGGACCGATCAGCGCGACCGTCTCCCTACCGGGATCGAAGTCGCTGACCAACCGGGCACTTGTGCTCGCCGCCTTGTCGGACGCCCCGTCGGTCATTCACCGCGCCCTGCGCTCACGCGACAGCGAGCTGATGGCAACGGCCCTGAGATCTCTCGGTTCGGACATCGACACCTCGGGGCCGGACTGGTCGGTGGAACCGGGCGATGTCCGCGGACCTGCGACGATCGACTGCGGTCTGGCCGGCACAGTCATGCGGTTCGTTCCGCCGTTGGCCGCACTCGCAACCGGCCCGATCGGCTTCGACGGGGACCCGCATGCCCGCACCCGACCGATGGGTGAGGTGCTCCAGGCCCTGCGCGGGCTCGGCGTGAGCATCGAGGACGAGGGCAGGGGCACCCTCCCGTTCACCATTGTCGGCTCGGGCGTCGTACGCGGCGGAACGGTGACGATCGACGCATCCGCCTCGAGCCAGTTCATCTCCGCGCTGTTGCTGACCGGCGCAAGGTACGACGAGGGGATCGATGTCCGCCATGACGGGAAGCCGGTCCCCTCGCTCCCCCATGTCGCCATGACCGTTGACCAGCTGCGACGTCACGGTGTCGAGGTCGACGCGGACGCCGGCCGGTGGCGGGTGTTCCCGGGCGTGGTCCGGGCGCTCGACGTGACGATCGAGCCCGACCTGTCCAACGCAGCGCCGTTCCTGGCAGCCGCCCTCGTCTCCGGTGGCGAGGTGACCGTTCGTGACTGGCCGAGGACCACCACCCAGGCCGGCGACGCGCTACGCGAGATCCTCGCGCTGATGGGTGGCCGCGTACGGTTCACGAACGACGGCCTGACGGTGAGCGCCGACGGGCCACTAGAGGGGCTCGACTACGACCTGCATGAGGCAGGCGAGCTGTCCCCCGCCGTGGCCGCCTTGTGCGTGCTGGCCAGCTCTCCGTCCGAGCTGCGGGGGATCGCGCACGTCCGCGGCCACGAGACCGACCGGCTCAACGCCCTTACCTCCGAGCTGAACGGCCTCGGGGCTGACGTGACCGAGACCGAGGACGGGCTCATCATCGCGCCGGCGCCGCTGCACGGAGGAGTGTTCCGGACCTACGCCGACCACCGGATGGCTCACGCCGGTGTCATCATCGGGGTAGCCGTCGAGGGTGTGCAGATCGAGAACATCGCCAGCACATCGAAGACCTATCCCGGTTTCGCGGACGACTGGTCGAGGATGTTGTAGGTGGCAGGGCGCAACTACGAGGAGTACGCCGACGGCGGCCGGTTCGACCGTCCGCGACGCCACACGCGCCCCAGGACCAAGGACCGGCCGAGCTACGACGACGCCCACACCGCGATGGTCGTGACGGTGGACCGAGGCCGGTTCACCTGTCTGGTCGACCAGAGCGATGAGCCCGTCGGCGGCAACCAGATCGTGACTGCCATGAAGTCGCGGAACCTCGGGCGCAAGGGGGTGGTGGTGGGTGACCGGGTGCGCCTGGTCGGCGATGTGACCGGCGGGGACGGAACGCTGGCCAGGATCGTTGAGGTCGTCGAGCGTCGCACGGTGCTTCGTCGTACGGCCGATGACGACGACCCCGTCGAGCGCGTCATCGTGGCGAACGCCGACCAGCTGGTCGTGGTGGCGGCGCTGGCCGATCCCGAGCCGCGACCGAGGCTGATCGACCGTGCACTCGTGGCGGCCTACACCGCAGGCCTGGAGCCACTCCTGTGCCTGACCAAGTCCGACCTCGAGGACCCGGAGACCCTGCTCTCGATCTACCGGCCGTTGGGAGTGCCCCACGTAGTGACCCAACGAGGCCACGAACTCTCCGACATCCGGCAACGGCTCGAGGGACGGATCAGTGTGCTCATCGGGCACAGCGGGGTCGGCAAGTCCACGCTGGTGAACGGCCTGGTTCCCGGCGCGGATCGCGCCATCGGGCACGTGAACGCGAACACCGGACGGGGCCGGCACACCTCAACCTCGGTGCTGATGCTTCGCCTGCCGGAGGGCGGTGGCCTGCGCGACGGCTGGATCGTCGACACGCCCGGGATCCGGTCCTTCGGGCTCGCCCACGTCGATCCTCGTGACCTGATCAAGGCGTTCCCCGACCTTGCCGCGCTGACCACGAACTGCCCCCGCGGGTGCAAGCACGGCATGTCCGAGCCCGAGTGCGCGCTGGACGACGCGATCGACCAGGGCCTCACGGAACGCGAACGCGTCGACTCCTTCCGACGGCTGCTCGCCAGTCGCGAACGGGGCGAGGAGGACTGATCAGCGCCCCCACACCGCCCGCGACCCGGAGTCCCCAGTCATCACCACCAGCACCAGAACCGCGAGCGAGGCGAGAACGACCAGGATGGGCAGCAGCTTGTCGACCCACGGGGCAGCGGCGGCGCGGGCACCGCGCCCACTCGGCAGTGGGGACTCGCTGCCCAGCGCGAAGACCGCCGCGGCCACGACTACGAAGAACCCGATCACGAACCACCCCAGCAGGTCGCCTCGCTGCTCGTGCACCTTCACCAGCGGCGCTAGCTCCGGCCGCTCCTCTAGGAAGCTCTTCCCGCTGACCTTGGCCAGCCACACCGCTCCGAGCGAGGCCAACGCGGCAAGCCCGGCCGGCCAACGAGTCAACCACCGCCATCGTGGCACCACGGCGAAGACGATCGCCAGCAGGGCGGCCACCGGCGTGAAGACGACCGCGGCGTGAACGACGAGTGGATGTAGCGGCAGTCCGCCAAGTTCCATTGGACCAGGCTAGCCAATCGTGACCACCCCGAAGACGTCATCCGAAGCGGCTGTCCCGACGACCGAAACCGATGACGTCCCGCTGAGGTCCGGGAGCAGCGTCTAGCCTGTCAGGCATGGCCACGAACTACACCGACGACCTGAGACTGGCGCACGTGCTCGCCGACGACGCCGACTCGCTGACCATGAACCGATTCAAGGCAGCCGACCTGCACGTGGCGAGCAAGCCGGACTTCTCGCCGGTGACCGATGCAGACGAGTCCGTCGAGGAAGGCATCCGCCGCACCCTCTCGCGGGCGCGGCCCCGTGATGCCTTCCTGGGCGAGGAGCACGGTTCGACCGGTTTCAGCCAGCGGCGCTGGGTCGTGGACCCGATCGACGGCACGAAGAATTTCGTGCGCGGGGTCCCCGTCTGGGCCACCTTGATCTCGCTGATGGTCGAGGACGAGGTGGTCGTGGGCGTGGTCTCCGCCCCGCAGCTGAACCGCCGCTGGTGGGCGGCAAAGGACACCGGGGCGTGGACCGGCAAGTCGATCCTTCGGGCGACCGAGTGCAGGGTCTCCGACGTGGCGCGCCTGGAAGAGGCATCGTTCTCCTACGCCTCCCTGATCGGCTGGGAGGAGCGGGACCGTCTCGAGGACGTGCTCGCGCTCTGCCGCCGCTGTTGGCGCACGCGTGCCTACGGGGACTTCTGGTCCTACATGCTGGTGGCCGAGGGTGCGGTCGACATCGCGGCCGAACCGGAGCTGGAGGTCTACGACATGGCCGCGCTCGACGTGATCGTGCGTGAGGCCGGGGGGATGTTCACCTCACTCGACGGGACCACCGGACCGCTTGGTGGCAACGCCCTGGCCACCAACGGCCGGCTGCACGAGCAGGTCCTCGCGTTCCTCGGTTCGTTGCCTGACGATGCGGACGACCCCGACGCCGTACGCCGCCCCGCTGGTTCCCTGCACGACCTCAGCGCCCGTCGGAAGCCCCAGGCTGAGAAGCGGGCAGCCGACCCTGAGGCCGACCACGACTGAGCAGGCGGACGAGGTGAGGCGCCGCGAGCAGACCGGCCAGATCGAACCAGCCGTACCCTCCGGCTGCCCCAGAGGGCGGGTTGCCGATCGAGAACCAACCCGTCGGGTCCTCGCTGCGCCATACCCAGGTGCGTAGGTCGGTACCCAGCAGCTCGAGGTAGCTGACCGCGACGAACGCCCCGACGTACACCGCCTTCGACGGACCCCACAGCAGGAAGCCGACCAGGCAGGCGTACCAGAATGCGCCCAGAGCGTCCTGTCGCTCGGCGAGGAACAGCCCGTAGCCCGACCACGCGCCACCGACAAGCAGCACCAGCGCGATACACGCTCGCATATGCCTCTGCACGAACGGGGTGTGGCCAAGGGCGAAGGCCGAGAGGTAGACGAGCCCGTGGCCCGGCGGCACGTAGGCCGGGACGTTCTCGAACCGGTAGACATACACCTCGAGGAGAGGGCTGGCGATGTACTCGACCACCGTTGCGAACACCACCACCACGGCCGTCTGCGCGCGGACGATCGCGGTGACGGCACGCAGTGCAAAGAGCAACACCCCCCACGTGCCGAGGCCGAGCGCGCGCTGCAACCACGGTCCTCCGCCGGAGTCGAGCCAGAGAACAATCGAGAGCCAACCCATCATCACGATGCACGCGGCGAAGTTGCGATTGCTGGTGCACACCGCCACATCCAATCACTTCCGCCCCTGCGCAATCGCGACTAGCCTTCTGCCAACTACCCGAAGTTCCCCGAAGGTTCACCGTGGAGGTTCTCGATGCGGATCAACGAGCTGCTCTCGGCCAAAGCGAGCCATGACGTGCTCACCGTGCGCCCGGATGCGACGGTCCGCGAGCTGCTCGCCCAACTCGCGGAGCACAATGTCGGCGCGCTGATCGTGAGCTCCGACGGTGCAGCTGTCGAAGGAATCGTGTCGGAGAGAGACGTCGTGCGCCGCCTTCACGAGGACGAGGCCGTGCTCGGCTCTCCCGTGTCGGCGATCATGACCACCGAGGTCCGCTCCTGCTCACGGACCGACCTGGTCGACGACCTGATGCAGGTGATGACTGAGTTCCGGATCCGGCACGTGCCCGTCGTCGAGGACGGCACACTGACCGGGATCATCAGCATCGGTGACGTGGTGAAGAGCCGGATGAGCGAGCTAGAGTTCGAGCGCGACCAGATGGACTCCTACATCCACTCCGCTCAGTCCTGAGCTGCGCATCCCGCCACCGTGAGGAACAGCCACGTGTCGCACCTGCCGGACAAGCCCGAGATCGACTTCCCCGACTCCCCGCCACCCACGGACCTCGAGGTCACCGACATCGCTCACGGCGACGGCGCCGAAGCGGCGTCGGGCAGGACCGTCGCCGTGCACTATGTCGGTGTCGCGCACTCGACCGGTGAGGAGTTCGACGCCTCCTACGGCAGAGGCGAGCCGCTGTCGTTCCGACTCGGTAGCGGCCAGGTCATCTCGGGATGGGACGAGGGGGTGACCGGCATGAAGGTCGGCGGCCGGCGCAGACTGGTCATCCCACCGCACCTCGGGTACGGCGACCGTGGCGCGGGCGGGGTGATCGCGCCGGGCGAGACCCTGATCTTCGTCGTCGATCTCGTCGACGTCCGCTGAGCCACGCGCACTCTTGGTCGCCTCGTGGTCAGGCGAACCGGCCGACAACCCGCAGGGAGGTCTCGCCGATCGTGACCACATCCCCGACCACCAGCTGACGTCCCCGCCTGGTCTCGGTCTCGCCGTTCACCAGGACCGCACCCTGGCTCAGCAGCGGCTTGACCTCGCCGCCGACGTCGACCAGGTCGGCGAGCTTGAGGAACTGTCCGAGGCGGATCGACTCGTCGCGGATCTCGATGGCACGGGTGTCGGGCATGAGTGCTCAGAAGTCGAACAGGTCCCCGAGGAACGACTCCTTTTTCTTCCTCTTGCTGTAGCCGCCCTCGCGACGACCGTCGTCGTGCTTCGACTGCGGGTACGACGACCCACCGGATGGGGGTGGGGATGGGGCCGGGGACACGCTCATGGACCGCTCGATCACCTTATCCAGCTCCCCCCTGTCGAGCCAGACGCCACGACACTGCGGACAGTAGTCGATCTCGATGCCTTGCCGGTCGGTCATCTGCAGCACTGCTTCGTCGATAGGGCATTTCATTGGTCCAACCTACGAGAAGCCGCCAACTCTCGTCTTGTCAGTTCATCAGCACGCTGACCGCGTGGATCAGAACGCCCACGAGGCCTCCCACGATCGTGCCGTTGATGCGGATGAACTGAAGGTCCCGCCCGACCTGTAGCTCGATCTTGTGCGCGGCTTCCTTGCCGTCCCACCTGTCGATGGTGTGCGTGATCACGGCCGTGAGCTCGTCGCCGTACCGACCGACCGCGAAGACAGCGAGGTCGGCGGCGTACCGGTCCAGCCTGTTCCGCAGTGACTCGTCCGCGACCAGCCGTTGGCCGAACCTGGTCAGCTCGAGAACGCCGCGTTCGCGAAGCGGCCCCTGGGGATCCTCCAGCGAGCCCAGCAAGGCCCTGCGAAACGCCTTCCACAGTGACGTGCCGGTCACCACCAGCTGGGGGTGCCCGAGAACGCGGGACTTGAGCCGTTCGGCGCGCTCCTGCGTCTCGGGGTCGTTGAGCAGGTCGGAAGCGAGCTGCCTGAGCAGGTCATCGAGGGCGAACCTGGCATGGTGGTACGGGTCGTCGCGGATGTCGGCCACCCACCTGATGGCCTCTTGATGCATCCGGTGTGTGACGCGTTCGTTGACGGCAGAAGGTGACCACCAGGGAGCACGCTCACCGACCACTTCGGAGAACGTCTCCTCGTTCGAGACGAGCCACTGGTACGCCTCGGACAATGTCAGGTCGACCAACCCGTGATGGGCGCCGTCGCGCACGATCTCCTCGAGCAGGCTGCCGGCGACGGGACTGATCGGCTCCTCCATCAACCTCGGCAGGAGCGTCTCCTCGACCAGGGCGACGACGTCCTCGTCGCGCACCCGGTTCAGACCGATGCTCAGCAGGCTGGCCGCCTCGTCCATGACCTTCCGGCTGTTCGTGGGCTTGACCAGCCACTCCCCGATCCGCATCGCTATCCGGGCGGCCCGGATCCGGCCCCGGATGATGTCCTCCTGCAGGAAGTTCTCTCCGACGAACTCTTGCAGGCCGCGGCCGAGCATGTCCTTGCGTTTCGGCACCAGGGCGGTGTGCGGAATCGGCAGGCCCAACGGATGCTTGAACAGCGCGGTCACCGCGAACCAGTCGGCGATGGCTCCCACCATCGACGCCTCCGCGCCTGCGTTGACGAAACCGAGGAAGCCCTCGGCTCCGAGGGTGAGCAGGTAGACCACTGCGGCGAACAGCAGCAAGGAGACCGCCACTGTGCGCATTCGTCGCAGTCCGCGGCGACGCTCGTCGTCGAGGGCCGGGTCGGCGCGAAGGCTCAGGGTCGTCGTCACCGCTCGAAACTACAGGAGCGGGGCTTCCCGAGCGTTCGCGTCGGGTGGGGAGGTGACGGCCTCGTCGCCGACCAGCAAGGTGGGCGCGATGCCCGGAACGACAGTAACCGCCACGTGGGTGTCGACCGGATGCCGCACCGAGTGCGGCTGCCACGACCGCAGCCGGTCACCGGATCCGAGTACGACGGTGTGCAGCACGAAGGCGCCGTGGTACTCGACCGCGACGACCCGCGCCGGCGACGACGGATCGACCGCGAGGGCGACCTCGTGCGGGCGGAGTACCACGTCCACGTCCAGATCACAGTTGGCCCATCCTGGAACCGTCGAGACGACCCCGATCTCACAGGTCAGCAACGCGTCACGCACATGGGCGGGCAGGAAGTTGGCCTCACCCATGAACGACGCGACGAACCTGCTGGCGGGCAGCTCGAAGATCCTCTGCGGGGTGTCGGCCTGCGCGATGACACCGTCTCGCATGACGACGACCCGGTCCCCGACGGACAACGCCTCGGTCTGGTCGTGAGTCACCAGGACCGCCGTCGTACCCGTCTCACGCAGCACGCCCACGGTGTCGGCGCGGACCTGCGCGCGCAGGTTCTCGTCGAGGCTGGAGAAGGGTTCGTCGAGGAGTACGACGGCGGGTTTCGGGGCCAGCGCGCGGGCGAGGGCGACCCGCTGCTGCTCACCACCGGAGAGCTCGTGTGGATACCGCGAGGCGAGGTGTCCGAGACGGACCATCTCGAGCACCTGTCCGACCCGGCTCGTGCGCTCGCTGCGAGAGAGCCTGTCGACACCGAACGCAACGTTGTCGGTCACCGACAGGTGCGGGAACAGGGCGTGGTCCTGGAACACCAGGCCGACCCGACGACGTTCTGGTGGCCGCCAGTGTCGCGGGCCGGCCGCGATGTCACCGGCGATGCTGATCTGGCCCTCGTCGGGGCGCTCGAGACCGGCGATCAGGCGCAAGGTCGTGGACTTGCCGCAGCCGGAGGGGCCGATCAGCGTCAGCAGCTCACCCGGTGCGGCCTCGAGCTGAAGGGAACGTGCCGCGAACACAGCGCCGTACCTCTTGGTGACCTCGTCGAGAACCAGTGCCGGCCGCATCTCAGTGCGTCCCTTGGCGGGTGTCGATGAGCCGGACCTGGCGGAACAGGAAGATGACCGGAACGACGGCGACCGCGACGATCAGGAGCGCCGGAAGCGCCGCCTGCTCCCAGAAGTTCTCCGAGGCTAGTTCGTAGACCCACACGGACACGGTAGTGAAGCCGAACGGCCGCAGGAGCAGGACGATCGGAAGTTCCTTCACCGCATCGATCATCACCAGCACCAGCGCGACGGCTACGCCCGGTCGAACGAGTGGAAGATGCACACGGCGAAGGATGCGGCGAGGTGAGGCCCCCAGACTCATCGCGGACAGGGTCATGGTTGGTGAGACCTTCGTGAAGCTCGCGTCCACAGCCTGGTAGGCGGGTGCCAGGAAGCGCACCACGTAGGCGTAGAGGATGCCGAGGACAGACCCGGTGACGAGAAGTCCGGTGCCGCCTGCGACACCGACAGCCTTCAGCGCCGTGTCGAGTGCGGCGAAGGCGAGCAGCACACCGATCCCGACCACGGCTCCTGGCACCGCGTAGCCGAAGCTGGTCAGCTGCGCAGCCGCGTGCGTCAATCGGCCACCGCCGAGCCGCAGTCCGTGCCCCATCACCAAGGAAAACAGCACGCACACCGCGGCGACGATCGTTGCCACGAGCAGGCTGTTGACGAGGTAGTCGAGGATACGGGGGTCCAACAGGCTTGCCGGGTCCGCGATCGCGTCACCCACCGCCCAGACCAGCAGTTGGATCAGCGGGATCACGAACCCGCCGCTCAGCGCAGCCAGGCACAACCCGGTCGCCCCCCACGCACGCCACCCGGTCATGGTGCTCGGCTGCAGAGCGTGGCCTCTTCCCCCGCTCTGGTGGTACCGGGCCCGGCCCCGCATCAGCCGCTCACCGACGAGCACGGCCACCGCGAACAGCAGCACCAGCACGGACAGCTGGGCCGCGGCGTGGAAGTCGAAGGTGCCCTTCCAGACCAAGTAGACACCGACCGAGACGGTCTTGACATTGAAGTACTGCACGGTCGCGAAGTCGGTCAGCGTCTCCATCATCACCAGGGCGAGGCCGGCCGCGAGCGACGGGCGCGCGAGGGGCATCAGGACCCGCCAGAAGGCGCGGCTCCGGCTGGCGCCGAGAGTGCGCGCGGCGTCGTAGGTGCCCGGCGCCTGCTCGACCAGTGCGTTTCGCGCCAGCAGGTAGACGTAGGGGTAGAGAGTCAGCGTCATCACCACAATCGCACCGGGCAGCGAGGTCACGTCCGGGCTCCACGCATTGTCCCCGAACACGGCACGCATCCCCGTTTGGACCGGCCCGGAGACGTCGAAGGTGGAGAGGAAGACGAAGCCCAGGATGTACGCCGGCATGGCCAGCGGAAGCACGAGCAGCCAGACGAGGATGTTGCGGAACGGGAACCGGTAGGCAGTGACGAGCCAGGCCAGGCCACCACCGACCACCAGCGTCCCAGCGCCGACCCCGACCATCAGCCCCAGCGTGGTCAGCACCATCGAAGCGATGCCGCGTGGCAGGGTCGTGGATCCGGTCGTGCGTATCCCGTCGAGAACGACAGCGACCACAGGGGTCGCGACCAGCGTCGCGATGAGGACGATCATCAACGACCACGTCGGGCGACCGCCGCCGGAGACCCAATGAGATCGCCAATGAGATCGCCAGTGAGATCGCCAGTGAGATCGCCATCGTGGTCGCCGGGGTGGTCGACCGGGTGGTCGCGGCGTCGACTCGAGGACTGTGGCTCGACTGGGCGGGCTCACTCGTAGCCGGCCTCCACCAACAGATCGACCGCTTCGGTGTTGAGATCTCCGTAGGCCCCCGGGTTGATCGGCATCGGCTTGAACTTCCCGAAGTCGGCGATCAGCGGTTCGGGTCGGACGGCGGGGTTGACGGGGTACTCGTGGTTGCCGTCGATGAAGTCGTTCTGGCCGTCTGCGGCCAACCACTCGATGAGCTCCTGCGCCTTCTTCGGCGCGTCGGAGGCCTTCACGAGACCGGCGCCGGAGATGTTCACGTGCGTCCCGGGGCCATCCTGGCTCGCCCAGAACAGCTCCACGTTCAGGTCCGGATCCTCCTCGAGCTCGCGGGCCAGGTAGTAGTGGTTGACCAGCGCGACGTCGCAGGCGCCGGAGTCGAGCGCCTCGAGCAGAAGGATGTCGTTGGTCATGATCTCCACGTCGTTGGCGATCCAGCCCTCGACCATCTCGAGTGTCTTGTCGCGGCCGTAGGTGTCAATCAGGCTGGCGACCAGCGACTGGGTGTAGGACTCCGTCGCGTCGCGCATGCAGATCCTGCCCTCCCATTTCAGGTCGGCCAGGTCGGCGTAGGTGTTCTGGGTGCCGAATTCGGAGGGGTCGACGTTGTCCGGGTTGTAGGCAACGGTTCGGGCCCGCAGTGCGAGCCCGAACCAGCGGTTCTCGGCGTCCTTGTACCCGGCCGGGATGGTGCTGTCCAGAAGTGGCGAGTCGAGCGGCGCGAGCTCGCCCTGCTCGGCGGCATTCCACAGGTTTCCCGCGTCGACGGTCATGTAGACGTCGGCCGGGGTCTGGTCGCCCTCTGCCTTCAAGCGTTCCAACAGCTCGGCGTCGTCCCCGTAGATGAACTCCACGCTCATCCCGGTCTCCTCCTCGAACTCGACGAAGGCCTCCTCAAGGTCGTAGTGGCGCGCGGAGTAGACCTGGATGTCGGCCGACTCGCCACCGATGCCGAGGAAACCGCAACCGGAGGCAGTCAGGGAAAGAGCGAGAAACGTCGCAACGAGTGCCGGTCGACGCATCAGGGGAGTTCTCCTTCGTAGCCGAGAAAGTAAGGCGAGCCTAACCTACAGCAGGCCGCGTCGCCGTGCCGCTGTGTCGGTCAGCGGACGGACTCCCGCGCGGCCGGTACCGCAAGGGCGGAAGGCACCAGCAGGACGGCGAGCAGGAGGAGCGCATGAAGCACGCCGACCTGGTCGCCGAGGTACCCGAACAACGGCGGACCCGCGAGGAACGCGGTGTAGCCGACCGTGGAGACGACACTGACCCGCGCGGCGGAGCGCTCAAGATCGTCGGCGGCAGCGCTCATCCCGACCGGGAAACCCAGCGAGGTACCCAGGCCCCACAGCACGATCCCGATGGCCACGACCGGGAAGAGGTCGGAGAACACCACCAGGAGCACGCCGAGCGCAGCCAACCCCATGCTCGACCACAGGACCGGCACCCGGCCGAAGCGGTCGAGCACCGGTGGCCCACCGAGGCGACCGACGGTCATCGCAGTCACGAACAGGGCGAAGCCGCTCGCGCCGACCCAGGCGGGCACGTCGTACCCGTCGACGAGGGCTACCGCGAGCCAGTCGTTGGCCACGCCCTCGGTGAGCGCCATCGCGAAGACCATCAGACCGATCAGCAGAGTTCGACGTTCGGTCCACGCGCGCAGCAGGTGGCGTGTTCGGTCGGTGCCTTGGTCCTCTCCGCGCGCCGATAGGAAGCCGGGTACGACGAGTGCGGGCACGGCCGCGACGAGTACGGCCACCACGAACAGGTGGACGGTGAGCGGACCTCCGAACCCCGCGGCGGCTGCCCCGGCCACCGCCCCCGCGACGGTGCCCAGGCTGAACGCGGCATGGAACCGTGGCATCACGGTCCGGGCAAGCGCCCGCTCGACCGCGGCGCCCTCGATGTTCATCGCCACGTCCCAGGCGCCGGAGCCGAAACCGAGCAGAAACAGGCCGACCGCGGTGACCCAGACCTGCCCCGTCAGGCCACCGCCGAGGCCCGCGCCGGCCAGACCCAGCGCGTCGATCACCGCGGCCGCCGCAACAACTTTGGCGGCACCGAACCGGTGCACCCACCAGCCCGTGGACGGCAACGCCAGAACCGACCCGAGTGCAAGGGCAAGCAACAACGAGCCGAGCTGACCGGGAGTCAGCCCGAGTGTGGCGCGCGCCTCGGGGATCCGGGAGACCCAGCTGGCGAAGGCGAACCCGTTCGCCGCGAAGACGATCGCCACGGCGTTGCGGGCGCGCGACGTGCTTGGGTCAGCGGCAGTCGACATCGATACGTCTCAGACCGGATCGAGCCGGAGAGCCGCGACCCCACGGACCCCACAGGAGCCGAGCACGAAGACCGGCCTCCGCTCCCGGCTCGCCAGGTGGGCTGCGACTGCGACCCGAAGTGCCCCTAGTGCCGCACCGCAGTCACCCACGAGTTCAAGGTGCGGGGAGCCGTCCACCGCCTGGCTAGGAAGGTCCTGGGGCGTCGCGCCGACCCACCAGTCGGCGACCACCGCCACCGGATCGCCTTCGGTCAGGCGCGAGATCCGAACCGCTCCCGACGCTTCCGTGGCGTTGGGGCGGGTGGTGGCTACCGCCTCCTCGGCGGCGTCGGCGCCGATGGCGAGGACCCGGTCGGCGCGGCCCCCGGCAATCAGGGACAGCCCCTCGATGACCGCCTCCATCCCGGCGGCCTCACCGCATGCCGTGACAACGGGGCCGGTCAGTCCCAGCAAGGTCGCGACATAACCTGCGTGCACGCTGGCCACGGTGTTCGGGAACGCCATCGGAAAGACCCGGTCAGCGCCTTCGGCAGCCGCGACCTGCACGAACTCGGCCAGCGGACCCGAGCTCGACCAGCGAGAACCCAGGACGACCGCGTCACGCGACGTACCGGGTGTGCCAGGGGGCCACACGTCCGCAGCCGCGACCATGGCCAGCCGAGCGGTGCGCGACAACGGCCGCAGCCCGCGCAGAGTGAGCGCGGACGCGAGATCGTGGTCAGGCACCGTCTTCGGCGGGCTCGGCTGCCCCGACGCATCGGGGTCGAGGATCGAGTCCACGCCCCGGCCGCCCGGCCAGAGCGCCGAGGCCGCTGTCACGAAGATGTCTGCGCTCATCTGGTTTCCGGCCTGCTCATCACGGTCACGGCGTTGCACCCACCGAACGCGTAGGCCTCGTTGACCACCGTGCGAAGGTCGGCCGATCGGGGTCCCTCGGTCACCACATCCCACGAGCAGTCCGGGTCCTGCGCCCCGACCCGCCAGGTCGGCGGGACGACCTGATGGCGCATGGCGAGAACGCAGAGCACGGCTTCGATAGCGCTCGCGGCGCCGAGGCCGTGCCCGGTGAGCGACTTGAGCGAGGAAACCGGCGGTTGCCTGCCGGTGAAGACGTTGCGCAGGGCGATCACCTCTGTGCGGTCGTTGGCTCCCGTTCCGGTCCCGTGCGCACTCACCCAGTCGACGTCATCGGCGACGACAGCCGCGTCGTCGAGTGCAGCACGGAGGGCCTGGGTGGCCCCCCGGGCTTCCGGGTGCGGGCTGGTGGGATGGTGCGCGTCGCAGCTCAGACCCGCGCCGGTCAGCTCTGCGAGCACCGGTGCGCCACGCCGGCGGGCGGATTCGCGGGCCTCTACGAGAAGGAACGCGGCCCCCTCGCCGAGCACCAGCCCTTGCCTGTCGAGGCCGAAGGGTCTGCACGAGTCGAGCGCCAGAGCTCCGAGCTTCGCGAACCCGATGAACGCGGTGCGGCTGAAGGCATCCACCCCTCCGGCAAGCACTCGGTGGGCACGTCCCGCACGTACGTCGTCGAGAGCGCGAGCCAGTGCGTAGTTGCCCGCCGCGCAGGCGCCGCCGACCGCCGCGACCCGGCCACTGATCCCCGAAGCGTCGGCGATCGACGCGGCGAGACCATCCGGCGCGCCGAGCAGCAGCTCCGCTGCCCGGTCGGCAGGTGGCGGCGCGAGGGCAGCCTCGCTGTCGGGCCAGGTGTCGATCCAGGTCGGCTCACCCATCGTGGTTCCGACGACCAGGTCGACGTCTCGTGCCGCCAAGGCGGCGGAGCCGAGCGCGTCCCGCACGGCCAGGTCCGCGAGAGTGGCGGCACGTCCCATCGCCGGGCGCCCCGTGGCGTCGCGGAACCCCTCCGAGAACAGGGAGTCGGGCACCTTTGCAGCCAGCTGCCCGGCCAGAGGTGCGGAGTCGTCGGTAGCCCGGGAGATGCCGGAGCGACCCGACAGAACCGATGACCAGAGTGCGTCCGGACCCCGGCCGAGTGGTGAGACCACACCGATGCCGGTGATCACCGCCCGCTCACGCATGAGCCTGCGCCACGATGATCGCGGCCAGACTGGCGATGGTCTGGGCCTGCTTCACGTCCGAGTCAGTGAAACGGACCCCGAACCTCGCCTCGACATGGACCGCTATCTCCATCGCCAGCAACGAGTCGATCCCCGCCTCGGGAAACGGCGTGTCGAGGCCAAGGGACTCCGGGTCGAGTTCCGCGAGCTCTGCCACCAGGTCACGCAGGTCCGCTTCGACAGCGGTCATGAGGCTGCCCACAGTTCGTTGTGACCCGGCCGGACGTCTGGCGCGGGCGCGAACACTGCTCGGGCGCGTTCGGCTGCGTGCTCCTCACTGGCGGTGGGCGCGAGGGGGTCACCGCAGAGTCGGAACAACCCGGCTTCGGCGGTGGGTAGTCCCTCGAGGTCTAGAAAGGTGCTCGACAACAGCGTTGCCACGTCAGGCGCGCGTTGGTGCAGTGCGGCCGCCAGGCCGAGAACGACCCGGGTGGTGTCGAGGTGCAGCACCGGCCGGACGGCTCCCATCGACGCGGCTGCGGCCCCGAGAAGCACGACCTGCTCTGCGAAGCTGGTGCCCACCCGCCACCGGCTGGCGGTCCAGCAGGTCAGCGACAACAGGCAACCCACGGGCTCAGCGGCCAACGACGACAGGTGCCCGGCCCGGAGCCCACGGTAGGCGGCCCATCCCGAGGGCCGGCCATGGCCGAGATACACCGCCGTGCCCAGCCCGGACGCCAACGCGGTGACCACGTCCTCGCGGGTGATTCGCTCCGCGCCCCATCGCACCGCTTCCACATCGCCGAGATGGTGCACCAGGCGGCTGGAGAGCCGTTGGTATCGTGCGCTGCGTTGACCGAGCACGGCGACTGGCGCCACCGCCTCCCGTCGTTGCACGGCCGCGGCGGCAGCGGCGAACACCGGGAGCGCGGGAGTGGCCGGCACCCAGCCTGCAGCCACGGGTCTGCCCTCCCGGTCGGGCACGAACAACCCGGGGAGGACCGTGGCAGGAGAGCGCCGCCGGTTGCCGACAACCAACACTCCGCGTGTATCGGCCGGCACGAGTGAGGGCCAGTCGGCGGCACCGGGCACCTCCTCACGCTCGTGCACCACCACCTCGCGTCGCCGTGCGTGCTCGAGGACCAGGGCGTCCAGTTCGGCACGGAACCGCGCAGGCGTGACGAGCACCCAGGCTCCGTCGTAGGTGCCTGGCATCAGGCCGCCCGAACCTCCGCGATATAGGAGTCGTAGGACGACGTGTCGACGCTGTCGCGGTTGCGGACGAAGAAGTCCTGGACGATGGACCCCTGCTGCTCGGGGTTGAACGCGGCCAGACCCTCCGCGGCGTGCGTGTCGAGCCCGGTCGTGCCACCGTAGTCGTAGCCGCCGGTCGCCTGTCCGATCAGCGCGTGTGCCATGTACGCCGGACCGGTCTGCTCTCCCTGCCACACGTGCATCAGCTCGTGGATGAGCCAGTCCTCCTGGCTCGGGTTCTCCGAGTCGTAGGTGTCCGGGAAGTGGATGATCCGCATCGTGGTCACCCCCGTAGCGCCTCCGGTGTTGTTCGCCGCCGCCCACGAGACGAAGGAGCCCACGAACAGCTTCACCTCGTCGACCGGGATGGTGCCCTCGAACACGGACACGGCCCGCGCTCGCTCTCCGGCGTTGAGCGGACGGAAGGCTCCGAACACCTCGAGCAGCACCGCAACGACGGTGAAGATCGCACCTCCGACCACCTCGATCAGACCATCGAGCAGCTCCTGCAGGCCCGCACCTGCGGCCTTGAGCGCCTCGAGAAGGCGGCGCTTGTCCGCGTCACTGAGGGTGAACGCGGGTTCGAGGATGTCCTTCAGGTCGGTGCCGAGGTCGCGCAGCGCCTGCATGAAGATGGCGCCGGCGTTGGCGGGGTTCGCCGCGATCGCCACCAGCACCTCGACCATCGCGACACCGGCGGCGAGCGCGGCCTGCAGGACGGCGACAACCGCCGCGATCGCCTTCCCGACAGCCCAGGCGACGATGTCGGCCAGGGCTGCGCCGGCACGGAGAAGACCGGTGACGATGGCCCCGATTCCGGGGATCAGGTCCTTGGCGACCCAGGTGAGCAGGTAGCTGATCGAGTTGCTGAGCCTCTGCCACACCTCGCCGAGGAGGTCCAGGGCCGCCTGGCCGGCCGCCTTTGCCCAGTCGATCACGTCGCGCAGCCTGCTGCCGATGTCTTCAGCGATCTTCACGATCGCCTCGAGCGCGTCGCGACCACGGGCCAGGGCCCAGTTGAGTGCGTCGTCTAGGGCACGACGGACGAAGCGGATGGCCAGCACGGCCTCGCGCAGCAGTGCCTCCACGGCGTTCTGGGCCTGGCTCATCACCCAGTCCAGGATCTCGGCCACCGCACGGCCCGCCGCGATGATGCCGGTGATCATCCGACGGAGCAGGAAGTAGGTCCCCTTGGCAGCCTCGACCAATAGGTCGGCCAAGGCGATACCAGCAGCCAAAGCTGCCTCGACGAACCGCCGCACCGTCCGATAGGTGAAGGCGACCACGGCGCCGGCGATCTCAGCGATGGCCTTCCCCGCGGCTATCAGCGCATCAATCACGGCGGTGATCGCCGATACCGCCAACTTGGCGATCTCGCGGATCACCCGCAGCACGGTGTAACCAAGCTCGAGCGCCGCGTCGATGACGCGGCGTACCGCGTCCAGACCGATCCGGGCGAGCTCGGTCACCAGCCCGGCCAGCGTCTTGCCGATCGCGAGCAGGGCGCGGCCCACCGCGCGAGCAACAGCGAGGGCACCCTCGGCGATGACGCGCAGCAGCTCCACCATCCCACCGGCGAGTGCCGCGACAACGCGCACCACCTCGGTCAGCAATCCGGCAGCAGCCCTCAGGGTCTCCGCGATCACGTCGACGATCGCGTGCTGCAGGTCGATCAGCGCCCGGACGACGGCCTGCACCAGGTGCAGGGCGCTCTCGGCTGCCGCTACCAGCAGGTCGCCGATGCGTCGTCCGGCGTCAAGCAGCGCCTCGACGACAGCTTTCAGTGCCCCTGCGACGGCGCTCGCCGCTTGGCGGAGCAGGTTGCCGACGGTCTTGCCGATCTCCAGCAGGGCCCGGACAACCTTGCGTACGACGTCGCGCAGCTGCGTCGCCATCCAGCTGAGCAGCTCGACCAGCTGGTGACCCAGGTTGTCGATCGCGCGCAGCAGCGTCACCAGCGCGTTGCCCACGAAGCGAGCGGCCTCGGAGAGGATCAGGAACATCGCCTTGCCGACGTTGCGGATCGCCTCGATCATGTTGCGCACGAAATTGTAGCCGTGCGCGAGCGCGGCCTCGAGGCAGTCGAAGATGGTCTTTTGCGCGTTGAGCAGTGCCTGCGCGAGGTTGGTGAGCTTGTCCATCGTCCAGCTGACTACCGCGCTGAGGGCGTTGGCCAGTGAGCTGACCGCGTTGACCACGTCGTCGACGAGGTTCTCGATGGCCTCCTTGATCTCGTCGACCACGTCCTCGATGAAGTCCACGATCGCGTCGTCGGTGTCTGGTTCACCCTCGTCGTCGACGGGCTCGTTCGGCTCTCGGATCTGCTCGCCCAGCTCGGCGACGTACTCCCACACGTGTTCGAGCGCAGCCTTGTCCTTGCGCCCACCCGGCGACACGACGTAGTCGCGCATCAGGGCTCTGCCGTGAGCAGAAGGCAGCTGCCCGATCGCGTGCACGATCCACCTGTCCTGGCCGGCGTCGCGGTAGCCCTTGAGCAGGGTTCGCCGCTCCTCCTCGTCCGGGGACATCGCCACCGCCTGGAAGAGCTGGCGATGCTGGTCGATAGTGGGCAGTGACTTCGCGTATCCGGCCGCAAGCCTGCGCGCAGCCGGTTTCGAGTCTGCGAAGACCTCTTGGAACACTGGGCCCACCTCAGAGGGCGTCGGGTTGAGGTCGCTCAGTTGGGCCGACAAGGTGTCGACGTCGGTCGAGATCCGTCCGAGACCCTCGAGTACTCGTTCGCCCGCCATGATATTCCCGCTTCCTGGTCATGCTGCGGTTGCTCGTTCTCGGTACTGCACTTCTTTACCTTCCTGGTTGCGCCGTCGAGCGGGCAATAGCCCCAACTGACTAGGCAAGGCGACCTGGCTGGCGACCTGACTGGGCAGGACGCCCAGGCTGTCCGCGGAACCTTCGTCCCCAACGAGCCGAGGGCCATCAGCGGGCAAACGGATTCAGCCGGAGGCCAGGCGGCGAGCTGCGAGTTTGGTCGACCCCGGCGGGCTCAGTCTCCCGGCGACATGTCTGCCCTCGGCGACACTTGGTTCCACTCCAGTCCAACGGCACCATATCCGCGCCGCGCCCGGTGCCGTTGGGCTGGAACTGGTGACGGTGCGGCGCGGGTGCCGGGTTGCTCGGGTGCAGCGAATGTCGAGTTGTGACTAGTCGTCGTGCTGGGACTCTTGCCCGCCGGGGTGTGACGTACGTAACATGCGTAGATCCCGCTAAAGCGGGATACCGCCTGGTGCCACGCCAAATCCTGTCCATCACCAGCCGGCCCCTTCCAGCACTACCCGCGGACAGGAGCGGGGGACCCAAGTATCCCGGTGCCCCGCAGTGACTGGCCGGTCGGCCTTCGCAGACCGATGCCGAGCAGTCGCCGCACGAGCACCTTGGGGTGAAGCCACTGCCACCGGATGATCCGGTGGGCACAGACAAAGTGGCCGGGCAAGACCTTCTGCCCGAACCCGACAGCTCACCTCGCAGGCGTTGGAGAGGTCGGGTTCGTCATGCGCTCACGCGTGTTCATCTCAACTCTGGTCATCACCGCGTTCGCGGTCCTCGCTCCGCTTCTGGCGGCGACTCCCGCACAGGCAGCCACCAGGCGCACCTGGGACCGGTTGGCCAACTGCGAGTCAAGTGGCCGTTGGCACATCAACACCGGCAACGGCTACTACGGGGGGCTGCAGTTCAGCGGCCCAACCTGGAGGGCGTTCGGAGGCCGCAAGTTCGGCAAGAACGCCCACCGTGCATCCAAGCGCGAGCAGATCAGGGTCGCCGAGCGCGTCAGGCGCAACCAGGGTTGGGGCGCATGGCCCTCCTGCTCGCGCAGGATCGGGCTTCGCTGACCCGCAGGCCCCCTTGCGTAGTTTCACCAAGGTATGTCGTCGAGCCTGCACTTCCCGTGTCGAGTTCGTCGTGGGAAGTGCAGGTTGAGCGACATACCTTGGTGAAACTGGGACAGGCGCAGTCTGGTGGCTACGGCATCCAGGCTTCGATCTTGTCCGGGTTGTCCTCGACCCACTGCTGGGCCGCCTCTTCGGGTTCCATGCCGTCACTGGCGATGTAGGCCGCCACGACGTTCTGGTCCTCGTTGGTCCAGGTGAAGTTCTCCACGAGGTTGTACGCCGGGCTCTCTGACTCTGCGAAGTCCGTGGCGACGATCTTGTCGAGGTCGTACTCGGGGTAGTCGCAGTCGATGGCCTCGGGATCGGCGTCGCAGCCCTCTTCGTAGGCCGGAAGGTCGATCTTGACCAGCGGCACCTCGGACATGAACCACTGCGGGTCGTAGAAGTAGCCGAGCATCGGCTCCTTGTTCTCCTCGGCCTGCCGGAAGGCCTGGATCAGGGCGGCCTCGCTGCCGGCGTAGACCACCTGGTAGTCGAGGTCCAGGTTCTTCACCAGCGCCTCGTCATTGGTGACGAACGAGGGGTCACCGGCAAGGAACTGTCCCTTTCCGCCGGACTCCGACGTCTCGAACAGGTCGGAGTACTTGTTCAGGTTCTCCCAGTCGGTGATGTCGGGATACTCCTCGGCCATCCACGGTGGGACGTACCATCCGATGACACCGATGTTGCCGGTCGAGCCAGCTTCCTGGGCCGTCCCGGTCCCCTCGATGTACTTCTCCTTCAGGTCGTCGTGACCCCAGTTCTCGATCACCACGTCGATCTCGTCGTTGCCCATCCCCTGCCAGGCAACCTCCTCCTTGACGTTCTTGTACTCCACGTCGCAACCGAGCTCGCTGCTGGCGACGTACCCCACGACGTGGGCCGAGGCCTCGTAGCCGACCCACGGGTTGATGGCGACGTCGAACGTGCCGCATTCCTCTCCCCCCGAGTCCGCACTCGGCGCGGAGTCGATGTCCCCCCCACCGCAGGCGGCCAGGCCGAGCCCGACGATCGCGGTCAGGGCCGCTAAGCGGACTGATCTCGAAACATGTCGCGTCATTCTCTCTCCTTATTTCATGCGCGGCCGTGACGGGCCGCGGTGTGCTGGGCGATTCGGTCGATCATGATCCCGAGCGCAGTGATCGCGATGCCGGCGGCCAGCCCCTTGCCGAACAGCTGTGCCTGCGAGAACCCGGCCACGACGTGGTATCCGAGACCCCCGCCGCCGACGAGTCCGCCGATGACCACCATCGACAGCACGAAGAGCAGGCCCTGGTTGGAGGCAAGCAGGATCGCTGCCCGCGCCATCGGCAGCTGCACCTTGCCGATCATCTGCCAGACGGTCGTGCCAGCAGCCCGGGCGGCTTCCACCGAGGTGGGCGACACGCCGCGGACACCGTCGGCGACAAGCTTGGTGGCGATCGGTACGCCGTACGCAATAGCCGCCACGATCGCGGTGAACCGGGTGGGGCCGAACAAGGCCAGCGCAGGCACCAGGTAGACGAACGGCGGGATCGTCTGAAGGGCGTCGAGGAATGGCCTGATCACGGTGTCGGCACGACGGGTACGTCCCATCCAGACGCCGACGACCAGCGCGGACAGGACCACCATCAGCGTGGCCACGACGGCCGTGGTGAGTGTCTTCATGGTCTCGTTCCACAGGCCGGTGCCGAGGATGACGGACAAGCACACCAGGGATATCGCGGCCGGTCGCGTTCCGCCCAGCAGGTATGCCAGAACCAGGATGACCAGGCCCATCAGCCACCAGGGCGTCTCCGCGAGCAGTGACTGCAGCGGGTTGAGGAGGCCGTAGCTGACCACATCGGTCAGCGCACTCGTGAAACCCTCGATGCTCTCCACCAGCCAGTCGGTGAACCTGGTGACCGTATCGGCCAAGGGGCCGCCGAGATCTGGGCGGTCAGGGAACTCCGCGGCCCAAAGATAGGTCCTGGACAGGAAGACGCAGACCACTGCGGCCACCCCCGTGAGGCCGAGCAACAACCAGCGCCGTTTGCCGCCTGACGTGCCGGCCCGCGCCTCGTTCTCCGCCCGTTCGCTGGCCGCGGTGGTGGTTCGGTCGAGCATGATCGCCATGATCACGATGGCTATGCCGCTGACGAAGGCGCTGCCGATGTCGAGGCTCTGCAACGCCTGGGTGACGGGCTGACCCAGGCCGGGCCCGTCGATCAACGCGGCGATCGTCGCCATGGACAGGGCGGCCATCATGCACTGGTTGATGCCGACGATGATCGTGCGCTTGGCCATCGGCAGCTCCACCTTCCGCAGGATCTGGAGGCTGGTCGACCCCAACGACCGGCTCGCCTCGATCGTGGTCGGGGAGACGCTGCGGACCCCGTGCGCCGTGATCCGCACCATGGGCGGCAGTGCGTAGATCAGGGTGGTGACCACGGCTGACGCGGGGCCGATGCCGAAAAACAGGACCAGTGGGATGAGGTAGGCGAAGGCCGGCATGGTCTGCATCATGTCGAGCAAGGGCGTAATGGCCACGGTTGCGCGTGGGCTGCGCGCCATCCAGATGCCGGTGGGAAGTCCGATCAGCACACAGATCGCGACCGCGACGAAGGTGACGATGAGCAGGTCGATGCTTTCGGCCCAGTAGCCGAGGAAGCCGAACAGCAACAGGCTGACGAGGACGAGAAGCGCCGCCCGCCAGGCAGCGAACGCATAGGCGAACCAGGTCAGCACCCCGACGACTCCCAGCCATCCGACTTCCGGCACGGGCCGCGGGAAGGCGGGTTCGCTGAGAAGCTCCTGCAAGAACGTCACGACACCGTTGATCGCCGTACTGATACCGCCGATCACGTTCTCGAAGAACCAGTTGCCCTCGCGGGCGGCGTCGAAGCTGTCGCGGACGTCGTTGAGCCAGCGATGGAAGTCGGTGAGCTGCGCCCCGCCGAGCTCGAGGGTGTTCGTGCCGCGGAGGAACGCCCAACCCGCCACCCACACGACGATGAGGCCGGCCAGTGCCCAACCGGTCTTCAGCCGCGGGTAGCCGCCTGACGGGTCCGCGGCGGGGGTCTCGACCTTCGGCAGACGAGTGGCGCTCACGAGCCCGGGCCCTCCTCCTCCGCCACCACGACACGCAGGATGTCCTCGTCGCCTACGACACCCAAGAACTCCTCGCCGTCGTAGACCCGGATCGGGTGGTCGGCTTCGAGCACCTCCCGGGCCGCGTCCTTCACGACGCGGTCGGCATCCATCACCGGCCCTTCGAGCGACTCACCTTCGCGCGGCTGACGCAGCACCCAGCGCAAGGTCAGCACATGGGAGCGAGGCACCTCGCTGACGAAGTCCCGGACGTACTCGTCGGCGGGCATTGCCACCACCTCGTCAGGCGTGCCGATCTGGACGATCTCCCCGTCCCGCATGATCAGGATCCGGTCGCCCAGCTTGAGGGCCTCCTGGAGGTCGTGGGTGATGAAGACCATCGTCTTGCCCACCTCCTGGTGCAGGCGGATGACCTCGTTCTGCATGTCCCGTCGGATCAACGGGTCGAGTGCGGAGAACGGCTCGTCGAACATCATCACGTCCGGATCCACGGCGAGCGCGCGGGCCAGCCCGACACGCTGCTGCATGCCACCCGACAGCTGGTCGGGGTAGGACTCCTCGTATCCGGACAGCCCCACCAGGTCAACCATCTCCTGGGCCCGCTCCCGACGGGCTGCCTTGGCCTCCCCGCGGACCTCCAACCCGTAGGAGACGTTGTCGATGACCTTGCGATGGGGCAGGAGCCCGAAGTGCTGGAAGACCATTGCCACGTGGTGCCTGCGCATCTCGCGCAGCTGTTCCTCCGAGGCAGATGTGACCTCCTCACCGTTCATCGTCACCTGTCCCGCGGTGGGTTCGATCAGCCGAGTCAGCAGGCGCACCAAGGTGGATTTCCCCGAACCGGACAGACCCATCACCACGAACACTTCACCGGGTGCGACGTCGAAGGACACGTCCTTGACCGCCATGACGCACCCCGTCTTGGCCTGGAGATCCGCACGGGAGAGGTCCGCGTCGGGCGTGCCGATGATCCGGTCCGACTTGTTGCCGAAGATCTTCCACAGCTTGTCGACCGAGAGGGCCGGCTCACGGGCGCTCGCGGTGCTCGTCTCGGCGCTGGGGGTGGTGGCGGCCATCATTTGTCTCCAGTGGCTTCAAGAGGGCTGCGGTCGCGGTGCCGGTAGAAGGGGGCGTGCGACGGCTCGAGCGGCGTGTTGCCGAGGATGAGGTCGGCCGACTTCTCCGCCAGCATCATCACCGGGGCGTAGATGTTCCCGTTGGTGATGTAGGGCATGGACGAGGCGTCCACGACCCGGAGGCCGTCCACCTGGTGCACCCGCATGGTGAGGGGGTCGAGCACGGACATGTCGTCGACGCCCATCCGGGCGGTGCAGGAGGGGTGTAGCGCCGTCTCGGCGTCCTTGGCGACCCAGTCCAAGATCTGGTCCTCCGACTCCACCGATGTTCCCGGCGAGAGCTCGCCGTCGTTGAAGGCCGCGAACGCCGGCTGGTTGAGGATGTTCCGGGCGACCCGCACCGCCTCCACCCACTCCCGACGGTCCTGCTCGGTGGACAGGTAGTTGAAGCGAAGGGCCGGGTGTGCACGCGGGTCGGTAGACCGAAGCTTCACCGAACCACGCGAGTCGGAGTACATCGGTCCGATGTGCACTTGGTACCCGTGACCTTCGGTCGGTGCGGTCCCGTCGTACCGGATCGCGATCGGTAGGAAGTGGAACATCAGGTTGGGGTAGTCGACCTCGTCGTTGCCGCGCGCGAACCCGCCGCCCTCGAAGTGGTTCGTTGCGCCGAGACCCTTCCGCAGGAACAGCCACTCCGCTCCCACGCGCGGCCGGTTCCGCCACTTCAGACCCGGCGCGATGGAGACCGGCAGCTTGGAGGCGTACTGGATGTAGACCTCCAGGTGGTCCTGCAGGTGTTCCCCGACCGCGGGCACATCGACGACGACGTCGATCCCCAGCGCCTGCAGCTCAGAGGCGTTGCCGATCCCGGACAGCTGAAGCAGCTGCGGTGAGTTGATCGCGCCACCACACAAGATCACCTCTCCTGCGCGAACGGTGTGCCGGGAACGCCCCCGCATGTAGTCAACCCCGACAGCTCGTCGGCCCTCGAACAAGATCCTGGTGGTGAGGGCGAGGGTGCGCACGGTGAGGTTCTGGCGGCTCATCACCGGATGCAGGTATGCCCGTGCGGCGCTGAGCCTGCGGCCCCGGTGCACGTTGCGGTCGAAACGCGCGAAGCCCTCCTGCCGGTAGCCGTTGACGTCGGTGGTCAGCGGGTAGCCGGCCTGCTGTGCCGCCTCGAAGAAGGCGCCGAACAGGGGGTTCGTCGCGGGCCCGCGCTCGAGCACCAGCGGTCCGCTGCCACCTCGCCACTGATCCGCGCCGGCTACGCACGTCTCCATCCGCTTGAAGTAGGGCAGGCAGTGCGCGTAGCTCCACGTCTCCATGCCGGGGTCGGCCGCCCAGCGTTCGAAGTCGAGCGGGTTGCCCCGCTGGAAGATCATCCCGTTGATGCTGCTCGAGCCCCCGAGGACCTTCCCACGCGCGTGGTAGACCCTGCGACCGTCCATGAACGGCTCGGGTTCGGACTCGTACTTCCAGTCGTAGAGTCGGTTGCCGATCGGGATCGGCAGCGCGGCCGGCATGTGGATGAACGGGTCGAAGGCGAAGTCCGACCGGCCGGCCTCGAGCACCAGCACGCTGGTCCCCGGATCGGCACTGAGCCGGTTCGCCAAGGCGCTACCCGCCGAGCCACCCCCGACGATGACGAAGTCGGCACGCTCCTCCGGTGCGGAGCTCCTCGCCCCGTTCATGTGCCGAACCACCCCTGGGGGGCCGGCCGGATGTTGTGCCAGATGTGTTTCGTCTCGCGGTACTCGTCGAGTCCCGCCATGCCGAGCTCCCGGCCGATCCCGGACTGTTTGTATCCGCCCCACTCGGCTTGGGGAACGTAGGGGTGATAGTCGTTGATCCACACGGTGCCCAGCCGCAGCCGGGCGGCCACTCGTTCCGCCTTGCCGGCGTTCTGCGTCCACACCGCGCCGGCCAGACCGTAGTGGCTGTCGTTCGCAGAAGTCACCGCCCCCTCCTCGGTGCGGAAGGTCTCCACCGTGAGCACCGGACCGAACGACTCCTCGCGCACCACCGACATCGACGGGTCGCACTCGTCCAAGAGGGTCGGCGGGTAGTAGAAGCCATCGGCCAACGCCGGGTCGGTGGGCCGCTCGCCTCCGCAGCGGAGTACGGCGCCCGCCGCGACGCCTGTCTTCACGTAGGCCTCGACCTTGTCCCTGTGCTCAGCCGAGATCAACGGCCCGGTCTCGGCGCGCTCGTCGAAAGGTCCGCCCAGGCGGATCTTGTTGGCGCGCCCGACGACCTGATCAACGAAGTCGTCGTGGATCGACTCCTCCACCAGGAGCCGCGCGCCAGCAGAGCAGACCTGCCCCGAGTGCAGGAAGACGGCGGTGAGCGCGAAGTCCAGAGCCGCATCCTGGTCGGCGTCGGCGAAGACGATGTTGGGGTTCTTGCCGCCCAGCTCGAGCGCGATTCTCTTCACGGTGCCGGAGGCGGCAGCCATGATCCGCTTCCCGGTCTCGAGCCCCCCCGTGAACGAGACCAGGTCGACGCGTGGGTCCTCCGCGAGCGGAGCACCCGCCCGCGGGCCGGCGCCGAGCACGAGGTTCGCGACACCGGACGGAAGGCCCGCCTCACTGAGCAGCCGCATCAGCAAGATGGCGGTGTGCGGTGTCAGCTCGCTCGGCTTCAGCACGAACGAGTTGCCGGCGGCAAGTGCGGGAGCGACCTTCCAGGACGTCTGTAGGAGCGGGTAGTTCCACGGAGTGATCAGTGCGCACACACCGACGGGTTCGTGCACCACCCGACTGACCACGTCGGCCTGACCGGTGTCCACGAGTCGACCGGCATCGGCCGCTGCGACACCCGCGTAGTGCCGGAAAACACCAGCCACGTCGTCCACGTCGTACTCGCTCTCGACCAGGCGCTTGCCGGTGTCGAGAGACTCGGCGCGGGCGATCTCTGCGCGGTCCCGGATCAGCAGGTCCGCGACCCGCCCGAGCAGAGCGCCACGTTCGGTAGTCGGCACGCGCGGCCAGTCGCCCTCGTCGAACGCGGTGCGCGCACTGGTGATCGCGGCGCCGGTGTCCTCGGAGTCGGCTTCGTCCACCTCGGCCACGAGGGTGCCGTCGGCAGGGCACCGGATCTCACGTCTGCCCCCGTTGCGCGCACCCACCCACCGGCCGTCGATTAAGAGTTCCGGCACAACTGTTTCTCCGCACGTTCGCTAGGCGATGGATGCAAAATAACGCAACTCCCCCTCACATGTGCGTCGCAACACGAGACGCGCCACTTCGTGACGATATGGCAACCGATTCCGCACCCGGACCCGTCTAGACAGTTGGTTGCTCAGCGGGCGTTCAGCGGGGAATTCCCGCGGCAGCAGCGCGCCGGGGGCACTTCATCCGGCCACGGATGCCTCTTCGCCAGGCGTCGCAAGGGACCAGTCCTGCGGATGCCGCGGGTCGGCGCCCGGGTGGTCGAGCCTGCCGAGACCCGGGTGGTCGAGCCTGCCGAGACCCTTGCTGATATGAGGAAATGTCGCAGTGCATCCCGGCATAGTCAGATCTGACTATTCAACCCTCGTGGAGCACTGACTACTGTCGTGGTGAAGACGCGAGTGGGCCAGGCCGTTGAACCAGTGGCGGCGCGAACGACACGATGCGTCGACGGGGGCACCTGCCCCCGTCGAGCAGGGATCCTGCCAGCATCTCGGCCGAATGATCCGGTTCGGTGGCTAGGTGCAGATGGGGACCGCGCCCGATGGGCGCGCGAACGAACAGGTGGACGGTCATGGCTGACCAGTCAGGGAGTCGAACCAAGAAGTCGACGGCCAAGAAGTCGACGGCCAAGAAGGCCGGCGCCGGCGGGAGACGAACCGGCATCCGGAAGCAGGCAAACCGGGTGGCGAAGGACGCCGAGGGCCTGCCCCAGATGATCTTTGCTCAGGCGTCCCCGCGCTCGGTCGGGGGGCGTTCGCTGTTCCAGATGGGAGCGGTGACCGCGGACAACGCGACGGCAGTGATGTCAGAGCCCGAGATGGTGATCGGGGCGACCAGCCAGCTGCAGTCCGCAGGGTTCACGGTCCTCCAGGTTTCGTCGACCACGATCAACTTCGCCGGACCGGCAGACCTGTACCGCAGCGCGTTCGGGTGCACGCTGCTGAAGGAAGAACGTCCGGTGATCAAGGAGGGGGGGCGCGAGGACACCGCGACGTTCGTCGAGTGCCCTGAGACCGACCTGCCCGGACTGATCGACACCGGTGGCACCCCATTCTCCGAGCTGCTCGAGGGAGTCGCCCTCGAGGAGCCGCGCTACTTCATGGCAGCCAACCCTCTCGCGCCACCCGTGGACTACTGGCACCTCGACGTCCCAGGCGACGTCTCGTTGGGTTGCAACGCCGACAAGGCGCATCGAGGCGGTACGACGGGTCGTGGCATCAAGGTCGTGATGTGCGACAGCGGGCACTTCGCGCACCCGTTCTTCGCAGAACGCGGATACCGGGTTGGGCCGGTGGTCCTGGGCCCAGGTGCTGCCAACGCTGCCAGCGACGAAAGCGGCCACGGTACGGCGGAGTCGGCGAACATCTTCGCGGTCGCACCCGACGTCGACTTCACGATGGTCAAGATGAGTTTCGTCAACAGCATCGGCTCGTTCAACGCCGCGGTCGCCCTGGCGCCGCAGATCATCAGCTGCTCCTGGGGATCGGACAAGCGGAACCCACCGCTGAGCGCCTCCGACAACGCGCTCGCTGCGGCCATCGCCTCGGCCGTAGCAAGCGGCATCGTGGTCATCTTCTCGGCCGGCAACGGTCACTTCGGGTTCCCCGGTCAGCACCCGGATGTCCTCTCCGCCGGCGGCGTTTTCATGGAAGCCACCGGTGCGCTCCGCGCTTCCAGCTACTCCAGTGGGTTCGCCAGCTCGATCTTCAGCGGGCGCAACGTTCCGGACCTCAGTGGCCTCGTGGGGATGGTGCCACGCGCGGCGTACATCATGCTCCCGGTCGAGCCGAACGACGACATCGACCGTGACCTCGGCAACGGGCTTGCACACCCGAATGGCGATGAGACCGCGGCCAACGACGGGTGGGCGGCGATCAGCGGCACGTCGGCGGCTGCTCCGCAGCTGGCGGGCGCGGCTGCCTTGGTTCGCCAGGCATGCCCGCGGCTGACTCCTGCTCAGGTCCGCAATGTGCTGGAGTCGTCGGCCAAAGACGTCACCGCCGGCAACTGTTTCAACCGGCCGGGTATGAACCACCCGGCGGTGGTCGGCGACGACCTCGCCACGGGGTCGGGTCTGGTCGACGCCAACCGTGCGGTCCTGTTCGCGAAGCTGAGGTGCTCGCGAGCGCCGATCCGGCCCATCAACATCACCCCGATAACTCCGATCACGCCCGTGACTCCGGTGACCCCGATCGCTCCGGTTGGGCCGGTCCGGCCGATCACCCCCATCAACCCGATCACACCGGTGACCCCGGTTCGTCCCGTGGCACCCGTGGTCAACCCCGGCCCCGTCTCCGACATCGCGGGATCCGGGATGGCGCCGGAGATGGAGGGTCTCTCGCTCAGCGACGAGGACGTCGCCGAGCTCGAGCAGATCATTCGCGACACCGGCGACGATCTGCCGCTCTGAGCGGGGACCGGGGATGAGCAGGTCGCGCATGCGGGTGCTCCTGGTGAGCATGCCGTGGCACGCCCTGGACCGGCCCTCGCTGGGGCTCGGGCTGCTTCAGGCAGCCCTCAGGCGCGACGGACACGACTGCGACATCCGGTACCTCGGTTTCGAGCTCGCCGACTCGATTGGGATCGACGACTACCTGTGGGTCCATGGCGAGCTGCCGTACACCGCGTTCGCGGGTGACTGGCTTTTCACCGCTGCGTTGTACGGCGACCGTCCCGAGTCGGACATCGCCTACGTGGACGACGTGCTGCGGCGGCTCTGGAGAAGGCCGGAGCGCGACATCGCACGGCTGGCCCTGATCCGCCGGAGGATAGTCCCGTTCCTCGAGCACTGCGACCGGATCCCCTGGCAGGACTATGACCTGGTGGGCTTCACGTCCACGTTCGAGCAGAACATCGCCTCGCTCGCGCTGGCGCAGCGAGTCGCGCTGCATCACCCCGAGGTGCTGATCGCCTTCGGGGGGGCGAACTGGGAAGGTGAGATGGGCGAGGCCCTCCACCGGCGGTTCGGCTTCGTCGACGTTGTGGCCAGCGGTGAGGCCGACCTGAGCTTCCCAGCGCTGGTCAACGCGCTTCGTGACGGCTCGGATCCCGCCACCATTCCCGGACTTGTCGTCCGCTCACCCGGCGGCGCGTCCCACAACACCGGGGATGCGCCCATGCTGCGTGAGCTCGACCTGCTTCCGATCCCGAGCTACGACGACTTCACCGCCCAGCGCGAGGCGAGCCCGGCCGCGGTCGACGTACTCCCGACACTCCTTCTGGAGACGTCGCGGGGATGCTGGTGGGGCGCCAAGCACCACTGCACCTTCTGCGGCCTCAACGGCGGGACGATGGCCTTTCGCAGCAAGTCGGCCGAACGCGTGCTCCGTGAGATCGCCGGACTTCGGAGACAACCCAGCGAGTCGGTCGCCGTCGTGGACAACATCCTCGACATGCGCTACTTCTCCACGGTGCTGCCCGTGCTCGCCGAGCAGGGCGCACCGCTCGGGCTGTTCTACGAGGTCAAGGCCAACCTCACCCGAGGCCAGGTCCGGATGCTCGCGAGGGCCGGAGTGCGACACGTGCAGCCGGGGATCGAGAGCCTGAGCGACTCCGTTCTCAAGCTCATGCGAAAGGGAACCACTGCCCTGCAGAACGTCCAGATGCTCAAGTGGTGCACGGAGTACGGCGTACAGCCGGAGTGGAACTTCCTGTACGGCTTCCCCGGTGAGGACCCCGGAGAGTATGCCCGGATGGCGGACTTGATGGAGGCGATCGGCCACCTTCCGGCGCCCTCGGGCCAGGGGCCGGTGCGGCTCGACAGGTTCAGCCCTTACCACCAGGATCCCGCGAGCTTTGCGATGGTGGCCGTGGAGTCGTCTCGTCCGTACCGCTACCTCTACGAGGCCGCCGAGGACGAGCTGATGAAGATCGCGTACTACTTCGACTTCGAGTACGCCGATGGCCGTGACCTGGGTTACGCGGCTCTCGCACTGGAACGTGTCCACGCGTGGGCCGGGCGCGGACGGACCGGGACGCTCACCCTCAGCCACCGCGAGGACGGGTCGGCCCTCGTGCTGGACAGTCGAGACGGTGCGGTGCACGGTCACGCGCTGGAGCCCTGGCAGGCCGACATTCTGGACTCGATCGATGGCGTCGCCACCGAGTCGGCGGTGCTTCGCGGGGCCGTCGAGCGAGGGATCGCCGCTGACGACGCCGCAGACTTCCTGCACGCGTGCGAGCGGTTGCGGATCGCGGCGCACGTCGGCGACCGCTGGCTGGGTCTGCCTGTTCACGACCCACCTCGGTGGGAGGAGCCCGCGCCGCAGAGTCGCGCGCTCCTGCAGGTGCTCACGTGAGCGCGGAACCACGGTCGGCGCTCGTGGTCCTGCATCCGGGCGAGGCCGGCGACCAGACCCAGCGGGCCGGAGAGGTCCCACCGGCTGCGGACGTGGTCGGCCAGGTGACCCACTGGTTCGCCGAACGGGGGTTCGAGGTCGGTGCTTTCGTCGGCATCTCCTTCTCGATCAGCGGCACGTCGGACCTGTTCGGGGAGGTTCTCGGCGCCGATCCCGACGCGCAACGGTCCAGCGCTGACCTCCCGATGGCAGGGCTCAGCGACGAGATCGCCGCGCTCGTGGCCGCGGTCACCACCACCCCACCGCCCGACTTCGGGCCGGGCAACCCGTGACGACCGCCCTCGACGAGGTCCTCTCGCAGAGACGACGTGTCGCCGGCGTACGGCACCAGCTGGCAACCAGCCGCCTGCTCAGGGGCGGCGGCATGCTCCGCACCCGGATCGCTGCTCGCGCGGAGCTGGCGGCACTTTCGGCCGACTCCCTGCGATCCCACGCCGACGCCGTGGAGGCGCGGGTCGAGGCACCTTCCTCCGACGAGCGCGGTGACCCCGACCGGTGGCTCGAATCCGCACCCGGTGGTTCGGCTCTGGACGCGTTCGCGGGTGCGCCCGACATGCTCGGGCTACTGCGTCGAGCGACCGGGGTGACCTGGCAGCCCGCCGGGCCCGGGACCTGGTCGTACTACCGGCGAGAGGGTCACCACCTGGGGGTGCACCGCGATCTCGCCGTCTGCGACCTGGCCGTGATCACCTGCGTCAGAGACGAAGGTGGCGGCGCGAGTTCGGGTGTGTTGCGGCTATGGCCCACCCGAGCGCGGGAGTCTCTGAACGCGCTTCGCGACGACGATCGCGGCGGTATCGACGTACACCTCGAGGCCGGTGACACGATCCTGCTGCTCGGCGGCGTTGTTCCTCACCGCGTGCTGCCGCTGGCGGCGGGACATGTGCGGATCGTGGCACCCCTGTGTTTCCGCGTCAGCAGCCCAGGGCCCTCGGGCTCGCCGTGAGCACACCGCAGAACACGCAACTTTGCACGGGGTGTGCACGCTCTACAAGCGGTATGCCGCGTGCAAACCGTCCATACCTCTGGTGAAGAAGCGTCTGCGCGCGGGAGACAGCGCGTTGAACAGGAGGCTAGCCGCCGATCCGGACGTCAGTGACGAGTAGCGGATGGTCGGAGGTTCGGTTGATCGCCCGGCTGCGGTCGGCGCGGTAGTTGCTGAACGCGACATCGGGCGAGCCGAAGATCCAGTCGATACCGACCGCCCGAGGTGGCCGGCAGACTCCGCTGTTGCTGCCGCCGTTGGCCGCGATCATCGCGGTTCGACCGGTCACGGTGCAGAAGGCTTCGCCACGTTCGTTCAGGTCACCGGTCAGGAACACCGGGTAGTCGGTGCTCGCCATCAGGCGATTGGCCAGCGCGACCTCCTGCAGGAGGGCCATCCTGCGCCAGCGTCCCTGGTTCCCCTTCCGGGGGGTGCTGGCTGGGTTGTGGAAGTTCGCGAAGTAGGCGCTCAGCCCCGACTCCCGGTTGCGCAGGAGTACGACGGGCATGGGCATTCTGTTTCCGTTGAAGTACGGGATGGGGATGGTGCGGGCGGCTACGGCTTCCCACGTGTCGGTTCGCCAGGCGATCGAGTTCTGCGCGCCCTTGCCACCCAGGCGGGTCCCCGGGTAGACGTCGTACCTCCCGTTGGTGATCCCGAGGAACGTGCGCGCCTGGTCGAGCTGCAGCTCCTGGAATCCCACGACATCGACACCGCGGCTGGCCAGCAGACCGGCCGCCCAGCGAATACGCGTCGTGCCGGGGGCCATCGACGAACGTGTGCCGCCTGGGGCGGAGTGACTGCTGCCGAGAACGTTGAAGGAGCTGAGGACGAAGTCGAGCGTGGGCGCCAGCGCGGGGTTCGGTTCCACGGGCAGGGAGCTGGCGGGTTCGTCCTCTGCCAGACGCGATTCTTCCAGCGCCGCCTTGAGGGCTTTCACCCCTGCCGGGTCGAGCCCAGCGCCCGGCTTCTGCGGCTTCGGTCGCTCGCTTCCCCTGACCTCGTCGCGCGGCCGAGGGCTCGGGCTGCGGTCAGGGCTCGGCGAGACCTCCGGAGATCGAGTCGCTGAGGGCTGACCGGTTTCGGAGGGGCTCCTGGCGAGGTCCGTGTTGTCAGCCGCGGGGGTGACCACCGTGACGACGGTGACGATCAGGAAGGCGACGATGATCGTTGCTGATCCAGCCACGATGCCGTGCTTCCATTTCACCATCGCAGGATATCCCGACTAACGTCGTCCTCCGACCACAACCCATCTTCTGGTGGATGCGTTGCCCGGGTCGCGACCTGGGAGTCCCGGCTGGTCGAGCCTGTCGAGACCACGTGCGCGACCCCCGCTGGAGGTCGCCTGCCGCGGTATCCGCTCGGAGGAGGCCTTCGCCTACCTCGAGGTCACAGCCAGGTCATCGGGTCCACGGTCACCCCGTTCTCGAGCACCATGAAGTGCAGGTGACATCCCGTGGATGCGCCCGTCGTCCCGACGTACCCGATGGTGTCGCCGCGCGCGACACGTTGCCCGACACTCGCGGCGTAGCCGCTCAGGTGGCTGTAGGTGGTGCCGAGCCCCACGCCACGTTGGTAGCCGTTGTCCATGATGACTCTGTTGCCGTAGGCACTGTTGTAGTACGTCGCGATCACGGTTCCGCCTGCAGCCGCGCGGATCGGGGTGCCGCATGCGGCACCGAAATCGGTTCCGTCGTGGAGCGACAGCCGCCGGTAGACGGGGTGGAAGCGCATGCCGTACGGCGAGGTGATCCACCCCTGCACCGGATAGGTCAACGCGCCGGTGACTACCGGCGCCGGAGCGGCAGGTGCTCCGGAGCCGGTCTCAGCCGCACGGGCGGCCGCGGCTGCCGCCGCGGCGCGGCGGCGAGCCGCCTCAGCACGCTGCTCGAGGAGCGCGGAAATGCGCTCCCGCTCTCGCTCGAGCTCCCGCAGATCCTGCAGGTCCTCGGCCCTGTTCTCGGCCGCCGCATTCCTTGCCTGAGTGCGCCGCTCGGTGAACACCGCGACCCGGTTCTCGGCCTGCTGCGCTCGAGCCTCCAGGGCGATCTTGCGCTCCAGGTTCTCGGCGGCCGCGGCCCGCTGTTCAGCGACCTCGACCCTGGCTTTCTGGACCTCGGCCTCCTTCAGGGTGAGCAGGATGCCCGACGCGTCGAGCCGGTCGAGCGTTCCGGACTCCTTGTCGAGCAGGCTCTGCACGGACCCGAGCTGACTGGTGAGCTCGGTCGGGTTCCGCGATGTCAGCACCATCGCAAGCCCGAGCAGACCAGGGTCTCCCGACTGGTAGTTCTGGGCCGCCACCTGACCCAACATCCGCTCCTGCTCCGACACCTCGGCGCGACCGGCGGCCAGCTCGGCCCGCGCACGCTGGAGCCGGCTGACTGCAGCGGTCAGCTTCTCCTCCATCTGTTCGTCGAGCACCTGCGCCACGACCAGCTCACCCCGGGTCCTGGCCAGGTGGCTTCGCGCCTGCCCGAGCTTCTCGCGGGCAGCGGCCAGCGACTCCGATGCCGCGATAAGTCGCGAGCTCGACTGATCCAGGTGCTGCTCAGCCGCGCCGAGATCACGCTCGACGCGGGACTCGCGTTCCTTGAGATCGTCGTCAGCCGAAGCCAGGGGAATCGCAGCGAAACCGACCATGACGCTACTGACGGCCAGCACACTTGCCATCCAACGACGGGTAGTTCGGGGGAAGTAACTAACCACCGGTCTGCCTCTGCAGTTGTCGTGTCTTGCTAGATGTGCCCTGGAAAGTTAACCCGGAAGTAGCGCGGCACCGGGGATTTCGCGGGCGTGTCCGCACCAGAGGAGTCTCGCGTCCGGTCGCAGTCCGGGGGCTTAACGCGGATTCGTCGCTTCGGTGTTTGCCCGGTGATTGGATGGTTCCCACCGCACGTTGCTGCCAGGCATGATGGCCTCACATGTGTCGCAGCCGCAGGTGACCAGCGAGACGAGGAGCCCGATATGCCGCTGATCCGGCGTAGGCCGCCGCAGCTGCTGCCGCTCCAGCTCCCGAGGCTGGACAACACGACCTGGCCGGACCGCCGAGATGTCGGGCGGCAGTCCTTTGGAGCGTCGGCGCTGTACCAGCTGGGATACCGGGAGGCGTTCGCACCGGAGTCGCACGACATCACCGATCTGCTCCTTGACCAGGTGCTACCGATGCTACGCACAGGTGCGGCGCCGGAGGACGAGCCCTACCTGGGCCGCGTTCTCTCGTCGGCCGCACAGATCGGCGCAGGCATCGGGATCGTGGAGCGACGGGTCGTGCAGAACGATGAGCTGGGCACCGACCGGCAGATCGCCGGCGCGCTCTGGATGGCCGCGGGCGACCTCCCCTCCATGCAACCCCAGCAGCAAGGCGTTGCGCTCTACCTGCTGCAGTGCGGCTACTACCTCGCGCGCACCGACCTGACACGGATCCCGCTGCTGCTTGCAGCACTCCACCACGATGACCAACCGGGCGCGGAACCAGGGCCGTAAGGCTCTTCGGTGCTGTGAGCGAACTGCCCACCCGCCCTCCGGACCGGTATCGACCGACTAGGCTCGGTCCACCGACGATCGAGGAACGCACGGGCGGACGAGGTGATGCGATGGAGACTCCGCAGCACGGCCGCACTCCCGTCCGCGTCATCGACGAACTCGGGGGCACCGACGGGTTGGAACCGCTCGATGCCTATCAGGGTCAGGTGCTCGACCTCATTCGGTCAGGCCTCGAAACGGGGGTCGACATTCTGGACCTCAGCGGTACCGTTGCCGACGCGAACGACTCCCTGACCCGACGGCTGATCGGCCTCGCGGAGACAGACCTCGGTCCCCCGCCCCGCCGTTACCGGTGGCTCGCGCTCGGCTCGCACGGGCGTCGCGAGCAGGTGCTGTCCAGCGACCAGGACCACGCCATCGCCTACGAGCTGCCTGCGCCTGGCGAGGATGCGGCCGTCCACGACTACTTCACCGCGTTGGCTGGGTTCGTGGTGCCCGCGCTGGCCCGGGCGGGGTTACCGCTGTGCACCGGCGGCTACATGGCCACCAACTGGTGCCGCCCGCTCGAAGTGTTCGAGCAACTCTTTCGCGGCTGGATCGAGGAGCCGCGACCGCAAGCCTTGATCCAGGCCGAGGTCTTCCTCGACGTCCGCGGCTGTCACGGAGACCTGCCGACCGACATTCTGGACCGCATCCTGCTCGGGGGGGGATCGCGAGGACCCTTTCGAGTGCAGATGGCCAGTGCGGCAGTGGCGTTCCGGCCGCCCTTCGGCTGGTTCGGCCGGCTGCGTACCTCCGAGACCGTGGACCTCAAGCTGGGCGGGACCGCGGCGATCGTGCTCCTGGCCCGGCTCTATGCGCTTACCGCCGGCTCGACCGAGCACAGCACCGTGCCCCGACTGCAAGCGGCCTCGGCCGCCGGCACGCTCAGCCCCACCAGCGCCGCGAGCCTCATCGAGGCCTACCGCTTCCTCACCGACCTGCGCCTGCGTCACCAGGTCGAGCAGGTCGGCGAAGGTCTAGCTGCGGACAATCGGATCTCGCTCAACTGGTTGACGAGCGAGCAGAGACAACGTCTGCGCACCGCGCTGCGGCTTGTGCGCGACATGCAGAGCGTGACGGCGATGCGCTTCTCTACCCGTTCGGTGACATGAGGACGGAACCGCGGTGAGGGACCGGCTGAGGAGCGCGCGCCTGACGGCGGCGGCGGTCTTCGCTCTGCTGCTCTTCAACTATCCCTTCCTCGCCGTTTTCGACAGGGGCATCCTCGTGCTGGGCGTGCCGGTGCTGTGGGTCTATCTATTCATCGTGTGGGCGTTCGTCATCGCGCTCGGGGCGTGGATTTCGCGGTCCTGATGCTCGACACCTGGGTGATCGTCGGCGCGTCCGTGGCCTACCTCGGCCTGCTCTTCGGCATCGCCTATGTCGGGGATCGACGGTCAGACCGCCATCGAAGCATCATCAGCAACGGTTACATCTACGCCCTGTCCCTATGCGTCTACGCAACGTCGTGGACCTACTACGGCAGTGTCGGTCGGGCCGCGACCACCGGTGTCGGCTTCCTGCCGATCTACCTCGGTCCGACGGTCATGGCCGTGGTCTGGTGGCTGGTGCTCCGGAAGATCATCAGGATTTGCAAGCGCTACCGGATCACCTCGCTAGCCGACTTCATGTCCTCGCGCTACGGCAAGAGCCGAGTGCTCGGCGAGTTGGTGACGGTGATCGCCGTGGTCGGGGTCGTCCCCTACATCGCCCTCCAGCTGAAGGCCATTTCCAACACCTTCACCATCGTCCGAGGCCAACCCGACCTCGCCACAACGGTTGCCGCGGACCCGCCCATCCTTGCCGACACGGCGCTCTACGTCGCCCTCCTGCTCGCCGCCTTCACGATCGTCTTCGGCACCCGTCATCTCGACGCCACCGAGCGGCACGAGGGCATGGTCGCTGCCATCGCATTCGAGTCGCTGGTCAAGCTGGTCGCCTTCCTCGCCGTCGGCGTCTACGTGACCTACGGGATCTTCGGCGGCTTCGGCGACCTGTTCTCCCGCGCCGAGGACAGTCCCGAGCTCGCACAGCTGCTGACCTTCGGAGAGACCCAGAGCTACGCGTCCTGGCTGTGGCTGATCGTGCTATCGATGCTTGCCTTCCTCCTACTGCCGCGGCAGTGGCAGGTCGCGGTCGTGGAGAACGTCGATGAACGGCACATCAAGACGGCGAGCTGGCTGTTCCCGCTCTACATGCTGCTCATCAGCGTCTTCGTGCTGCCCATTGCCATCGCCGGTCTCCTCACGTTCGGAGACGGCGGCGCAGGCGGCGACGCCTACGTGCTCGCCTTACCGATGGCCGAGCAGCAGGCTGCGCTCGCCCTCCTCGTGTTCATCGGCGGGCTGTCCGCCGCGACCGGGATGGTCATCGTGGAGACCATTGCGCTTTCCACCATGGTGTCCAACTCGCTCGTGCTGCCCATCCTGCTTCGTCGGTGGGGTGGACTGGTCGAGCGCCGCGACCTCGGGCGGCTGATCGTGGGAATCCGCAGGGTGACGATCGTGGTCGTCCTGCTGCTGGGCTTCGCCTACTTCCGTCTGGCCGGGGAGTCGCTCGCCCTGGTGTCCATCGGGCTCATCTCGTTCGCTGCGGTTGCCCAGTTCGCACCTGCCATCTTCGGTGGCCTCTACTGGCGGGGCGCGACCGGAGTTGGCGCGATCTGGGGTCTGGCGGCGGGCTTCGCGGTGTGGGCCTACACGCTGCCGTTGCCGTCGCTTGCCGATGCCGGCTTCCTGCCCGCCTCCTTCGTCGAGGACGGACCGTTCGGGATCGGCGCCCTAGCGCCTCACGCGTTGTTCGGGCTCGACGGTCTGGACGAGGTCAGCCACTCCATGTTGTGGAGCATGCTGGTCAACGTAGGTCTGTTCGTCGGCCTCTCACTGACCGGACGCCGGGAGTCCGCGGAACATGTGCAGGCCTCGACGTTCGTGGACGTGTTCACTCGGCTGGGGGACGCAGCCGACACCCGCTTGTGGCGTGGAACGGTGACGGTTCGCGAGCTGCAGGCACTCCTGGGACGGTTCCTGGGGCCAGAAGGGGCGCGAGCGGCCTTGGAGTCTTACGCCGAACGCGCGGGAAGCAGCGTCTCGCCCGAAGCGGGCGCGGATGCCGACCTAGTCCACCATGTCGAGACTCTGCTCGCAGGTGCCGTCGGATCGGCGTCCGCACGGTTCATGGTGGCCTCCGTCGTGGACGAGGAACCGCTCGCCGTGAGCGAGGTGGTGCAGATCCTCGACGAGACCTCCCAGGTGCTGGCCTACAGCCGGGCTCTCGAGCGCAAGTCCGAACAGCTCGAGGTGGCGACCTTCGAGCTTCGGGAGGCCAACTCCCGGCTCCAGGAGCTGGACCGTCTCAAGGACGACTTCGTCTCCACCATCAGCCACGAGCTGCGGACCCCGTTGACGTCCATCCGGGCGTTCTCGGAGATCCTGATGGACAATCCCGATCTGGAGCCCGGCGAGCGTGGGGGCTATCTGCGTATCGTCGTTGAAGAGACCGAGCGACTGACCCGCTTGATCAACCAGGTGCTGGACCTGTCCAAGCTCGAGTCGGGAGGCGCCGAGTGGCAGATCGAGCCGGTCGACCTGCGTGAGGTGGTCACGACGTCTGCGCAGGCCACCGCGCAGATCTTCCGGGATCGGCAGGTTGTCCTGGAGGTGGAGGTACCCGACCCTGCCCCGGTCGTGCGGGCCGACCCGGACCGGCTGGTCCAGGTGATGCTCAACCTCCTCTCGAACGCCGTGAAGTTCTGCCCGCCGGAGTCGGGCCGGGTGAAGGTCGTCGTCGAGACGCGCGACGGCGCCGTACGGGTCGACGTCTGCGACAACGGGCCCGGCATCGCCTACGAGGAGCGCGATGTCATCTTCGAGAAGTTCCGACAGGGCGGAAACACCCTGACCGACCGTCCCCCCGGCACCGGGCTCGGACTGCCAATCAGCCGACAGATCATGGATCACCTCGGCGGACGGCTCTGGGTGGAGAGCACGCCCGGGCGGGGCGCCACGTTCTCCTTCGAACTTCCGGTCATGGCCGTGGGTGGCTCCCCGGTCTCCGCAGAGAGGGACGGTCAATGACAACCCCGACGCCCCCAACAGTCAAGGTGCTCATCGTCGACAACGAGCCGAACATCGTGGTCTCCCTGCAGTTCCTCATGAAGCAGGGTGGCTTCGAGACCAGCGTCGCCAGGGACGGCGACGAAGCGCTCGTCGAGGTGGAGAGGTTCCGGCCGGACCTCGTCCTCCTCGACGTGATGATGCCCCGACGCGACGGGTACGAGGTCTGCCAGCAGCTGCGCAGCTCCGGCTGGGACGACCTGAAGATCGTCATGCTCACGGCCAAGGGACGGGAGACCGAGATGACCAAGGGTCTCGCGCTCGGGGCGGACGCCTACGTGACCAAACCGTTTTCGACCTCCGATCTCCTCGACACCGTCACCCGGCTACTCGGCGGAGGCGGTTAGGTGGGCTCGCACCGAACGGGTGGTCGCTGGCCTCTGGCTGTCGCGGTCGCGGCGTACGTCGTACTGGCAGCCGTTGCCCTGTCACTAGTGGTGTGGAGCAACCTGACCTCGTCCCAGCACGCCGTCATGAGTGGTGCCGTGAGCAACCAGGCTCCGCTGCTCGTCGTGGGCGTTGCCCTGAGCGTCGCCGGTCTCGTGGCGCTGGTCGCCCGCCTGCTCGGTCGCTACACGAAGACGACGCGGCGCCTCACCGCCGAGACCCGACTGCTGCTCGACGCCAACCCTGACCACCTAGTGGACCGCTCCGGGCCCCACGAGTTCGCCGAGCTAGCCGCGGCAGTGGACGACCTGGCCGAGCGGCGTCGCGTCGCCGAGCACGAGGTCGCCACACAGATCGGCGCAGCGCAGGCGGGTTTGGAGCAGGAACGAAACCGACTGGCCACGTTGATGGCCGAGCTCGCTGTCGCGGTCCTGGTCTGCAACGTGGACGGGCGAATCCTTCTCTACAACGCCGCCGCACGGTCGGTGCTGGACGACGACACGGTCGTGGGACTCGGCCGGTCGATCTTCGGCATCGTCGACCGGGACCTGCTCGAGCACGCCGTGGCCCGCATCCATTCCGCCTCCACCTCCTCGCACGTGGCGACAACCCTGCATGGGGGGCGACTGCTGCAGGTCCAGGTGGCAACCGTGCACGGGCCGGAGCGCGAGATCACCGGTTTCGTTCTCCTCCTCGAGGACCTGACAGAGCGGATCAGGGCCAGCGGCCGACGTGATGACCTGCTTCGGGAGTTCACCGAGGCGACTCGCGCATCGCTGGGCAGCATCCAGGCCGCGATCGAGACCGTCATGGACTACCCCGAGATGGAAGCGGAGGAGCGCGCCCAGTTCGTGGCCATCGTGCGCGAGGAGTCCCAGAGACTCGGCAGCCAGGTCGAGGTCTGGGCTGCCGAGTCGGCCGCCTATCTCGCAGCGGACTGGCTGTTGAGCGAGGTAAGCGGCAACGACCTGTTGACAGTCGTCGCGGACGCGATCGAACCGGTGGACGACATGACCGTCACTGTCCGACCCACGACCGACGCGCTTTGGGTCAAGGCACAAAGCCATGCGCTGGCGCGGTCCGCCGCCCATCTTTTCGGACGGCTTCACGAGCAGTTGGGAGTCGAGGCTGTGACGCTGGCGATCACCCGAGCCGGCGGCCACGCACAGATGGAGGTGACGTGGACGGGGCAGGCGCCCGAACCGGAGGACTTCCAAGCGTGGCTCGACCAACCGCTCACCGGCGGCGGCGCACCGAACGTTCGCGAGGTCGTCGCTCGTCATGGTGGAGAGGTGTGGGCTGGCGGGACGTCAGGGGACGAACCGCACGTGAGGCTGCTTCTCCCGCTGACCGAGGCAGCGACACCACCCGAGCGCTCCATGATCCACGTCGCCAGCCGACCGGAGTTCTATGACTTCGGCCTCTTCGACCGGCAGGAGGAGAGCCGGGCCTGGCACGACCGCAGTCTCGGCGACCTCGAGTACACAGTGTTCGACACCGAGACCACCGGTCTGCAACCAACCCAAGGCGACGAGATCATCTCGCTGGGCGCGGTCCGCGTGGTGAACGGGCGTCTGCTGCGACAGGAGTCCTTCGAGCGGCTCGTGGACCCGCAGCGGCGGGTGCCGGCCGTTTCGACCGCCGTGCACGGACTAACGCGGGAGATGCTCACCGGTCAACCGACGCTCGAGACGGTCCTGCCCGAGTTCGCTCGCTACGCAGCCGACACCGTGCTCGTGGGTCACAACGTCGGCTTCGACATGCAGTTTCTCCGGCTCAAGGAGGCGCTCACCGGAGTCCGGTTCTCACAGCCCGTCCTGGACACTCTGCTGCTCGACGCTGCAATCCACCCCGACCATGACGAGCACTCACTCGAGGCGATCGCGTCGCGGCTCGGCATCGACGTGGTGGGCCGACACACCGCGCTGGGCGACGCGCTCGTGACAGGAGAGGTGTTCTTGCGCCTGATAACGCTTCTGCAGCAGCGCGGAGCTCAGACACTCGGCGAGGTGGTGGAGGCGTCACGCGCGACCATGCAGGCCCGCATCGACCGCTCGATGTACAGCAGTTGAGCGATTGATCGCGGCCCGATATCTGCATGCATCCGTGCACTTCCCCTCCAGGAGCGGTATGTTCACCAATGAGTTGGGTCAGCCTGCTCTCACGCAAGACGGCAAGCGACGAACAATCGGAGGGTCAGTGGCGAGCACACACGACCAGGGAGTTCCTCCCCCGACACCGACCGAGGCACGGTATATCGCGGTCCAGAAGTCACCTGAGTTCCAGGATCTCCGAAAGCGCTACCGGGGATGGGTTCTCCCGGTGACCGCGATCTCGCTCCTCTGGTATTTCCTCTATGTTGGCCTCGCGGCGTACGCCAGCGAGTTCATGGGCACCAAGCTTTTCGGCAACATCAACGTGGGACTGGCGATGGGCCTGCTTCAGTTCGTCACGACCTTCGGAGTCACAGCGGCCTACGTCAGGTACGCAGACCGGGTGCTGGATCCGCGCTCGGCCCGTATCCGTGAAGAGATGGAAGCGGAGGGTCTGCTGTGATCACGCTGGCTGCGGAGTCAGAACAGGTAGGGAACACCTGGCTCAACCTTGCCATCTTCGGCGCGTTCGTCGCGATCACCATGGTCTTCGTGCTGCGCGCCGGCAAGACCAACAAGAGCGCCGCGGACATGTACACCGCCGGCGCCGCCTTCACCGGCCGGCAGAACGGAATCGCCATCTCCGGCGACTACCTGTCCGCTGCCTCCTTCCTGGGTATCGCCGGAGCGATCGCACTGACCGGCTACGACGGCTTCCTCTACAGCATCGGTTTCCTCGTCGCCTGGCTGGTGGCATTGCTGCTCGTTGCCGAGCTGCTGCGCAACACCGGCCGCTTCACGATGGCCGACGTCCTGGCCTTCCGCATGCGCGAGGGTCCGGTCCGCACGGCGGCGGCGACCTCCACGCTGACCGTGTCCTTCTTCTACCTGCTCGCCCAGATGGCAGGTGCCGGCGGGCTGGTGGCGTTGCTGATGAATATCTCGAACCGGGCCGGTCAGAGCCTCGTGATCGCGGCGGTCGGCGCGCTGATGATCTCCTATGTGTTGATCGGGGGCATGAAGGGCACCACCTACGTGCAGATCATCAAGGCCGTGCTTCTCATCACCGGTGCAGCGGTGATGAGCGTCTGGGTGCTGATCCTCTACGGCATGAACTTCTCCGAGCTGCTCGGAGAGGGCGCCGCGGCCGGAGCCCTGCTCGAGCCCGGGGCGGCGTACGGCCTGACGAGCACGACGAAGCTGGACTTCGTCTCGCTCGCGCTCGCCCTGGTCCTCGGCACTGCCGGTCTTCCGCACATCCTGATGCGGTTCTACACCGTCCCCACGGCGAAGGAGGCTCGCAAGTCCGTCGTGTGGGCGATCTGGCTGATCGGCCTGTTCTACCTGTTCACGCTGACCCTCGGCTACGGTGCAGCCGCCCTGGTCGGCCCCGATCGGATCGCCGCTGCGCCGGGTGAGGCCAACTCGGCGGCTCCACTGCTTGCCTACGAAATCGGCGGCACGGTGCTGCTTGGCGTTATCTCGGCGATCGCCTTCGCCACGATTCTCGCCGTCGTCGCCGGCCTGACCATCACGGCGTCCGCGTCCTTCGCGCACGACATCTATGCCAGCGTGATTCACAAGGGCAATGCGCCGCCAGGATCGGAGGTCCGGGTCGCCCGGATCTCCGCCGTGGTGATCGGCATCGTCGCGATCCTCGGTGGGATCGCCGCCAACGGGCAGAACATCGCCTTCCTGGTGGCCCTGGCCTTCGCCGTCGCCGCATCGGCAAACCTCCCTACGATCCTCTACTCACTGTTCTGGAAGCGGTTCAACACACGTGGCTGCCTGTGGAGCATCTACGGCGGGCTCCTCATCACCGTGACCCTCATCGCGTTCTCGCCAGCGGTTTCCGGCGAGGAGACCTCGATGTTCCCGGGCTCTGACTGGGCCCTGTTCCCGCTGGCCAACCCGGGGCTCGTCTCGATCCCGGCCTCGTTCCTGCTCGGCTACCTGGGGACGATCTCGAGCAAGGAGCACCTGGAGAACAAGGCCGCCGAGATGGAGGTCCGCTCGCTCACCGGGGCCGGCTCCGAAGGCAAGGCCCTCGACCACTGACCTGACAGACCAGGTGGCACCCTGACCTCACCTCGCTCCGGCGAGCGTGGCCCTACAACAGCTCCGCGAGCATCCCGCGCAGCGGTCGCCGCTCCGTCGGTCTCGACCGGGCGGTAGGAGACCTCTCGGTCGACCTCCTTGATGATCGCGTCCGCCAGAGCGTCCGGGTCGGTCGCCGCCTGGTAGTCCAGGCACCTTCCCCCGCCGTACCGTTCGAGCCGGTGGCGCACGTGGAAGTTCTGCGCGAAGTGGTGTCGAAGGGGCACGTAGACGAACGGGCGCTGGCTGGGGATCCGCTCCCGCGAGGCGCTTGCAGAGGCATTCACGCGCTGAGCACCAAACGTGGTGAAACCATGCCATACCGAACGACAACATGGTGGTGGCGAGGGACATGGTGCTGGCGAGGTGGGATAGACGGGGTTGTCCTTGAGGCCGACCACCCACTAAGGTCTACGACGTTGTGGCGAAGATCCGCCGAATCCTGCCCCACGCCTGGCCCCTCGAGGCAGGAGCGGGGGACCCAATATTTTGGACACCCTTGGGCGTCCTTGGGGTGAAGCCGCCAGTGTGCGGCCGGGCCAAACCTCCGGCCCGAACCCGACAGCTGACCCCGCAGGCGTCGGAGAAGGATCCACTGTGTCTTCCATCCGTTTCGTGCTGCCCGCTCGTGAGCGCGCCGCCGACTTTCCCCCCTCCCGTCCAGTCTCGACGGACCGCCGTCAGCTGCTGAAGGCGGCCGGCGTGACCCTTGTTGGTGCAGCGACCTCGAGTCTCGGTCTGGCTGGTGCCCTTCCCGCTTCGGCGGCCACCACACAGTTCCCCGGCCACAGGCCGGGCAAGATCTACCTAGGCTTCTCGAATGGGGGACAGTCCCTTTCCACCACCCTGGGGAGGACCGGACCGGTGGGTCTGCGGCGAACCTACTACGACTGGAGCAGTCTCAATGGTGAGCTCCGGAATATCCGTTCCGATCATGCGGCCGACCGGATGCCCTGGGTTTCCTTCAAGCCAGCAAGCACCCGCAGCGGAGGCTGGGCGGCGCTCGCGTCGGGCCAGCACGACGGTGCTCTCCGAGAGCGTGCGAGGGCGTACGCCGGGCTGAGCCGGCCGGTGATCGTCACGTTCAACCACGAGCCGCACAACGACTCGACGGGCAGCCCCGCCGACTTCGCGCGGGCGTGGTGCCGGGTTCACGACGTGATGAAGAACGAGACCGGTCTCAAGAACATCGTGTCCACCCCCATCATCGGTGACTGGGTCTTCAACCCGATCAACAAGGAGCACGATCCGGAAGACTTCCTCACCGGTGCGGTCCTGGACCGGTGCCACATGCTCGGGGTCGACCTCTACCAGAACACCTCCGGGCAGGGCTACGCCGAGCGCATGGGTCGCATGTTCAGCTTTCTCGACGCCCGTGGCCACTCCACGATGCCGCTCGGCCTGGGTGAGACCGGGTGCTCGATGGACTTCAAGAACCCCGATGGCGTCGACTGGTGGAACAGCTCCTGGAAGTGGGCGGTGAACAGCGAGCGCGTCGCCGCGATCTCCTACTTCAACAGCGCACGCAACAACAACTCCGGCAGGACCTGGCTGCTCTGGGGGAGTTCCGCGAAGCTGCAGGCTTACAAAACCAGCTTGAGCTCGGCCGCAGCCACGCGGCTCTGACCGAGGGCCTCGTCTGCTGCGTCCCAGTGGGGCGACGTTCGACGCGTTCGTGGACAACTTCGAACTGATCCGTCGGACCCAATGACCCAGCGCCCGACTGTCAGAACTCGGCGTCGATCCGTTCCAACAGGTCGCGGGTCGCGTCCGGGTCGACGTCACAGTGGTACGGCGCGGCCGCGGCGCCGAGTGCCTCCGGATCGGCGTCCTGGTTGTCCATCAGCCACCGGAAGAACTTCTCGAGACCCGCTGGGGAGATGAACTCGAGAACGGCGGCCGGCTCATCGTGGGCATTCCAGAACGTATGCCACTGACCGCGCGGCTTGAAGAGCAGGTCACCGGGCCCGGCCTCGACCTCATGGCCTTCCAGCACCGCGCCGATCCGCCCGCTCAGCACGTAGGTGTACTCGTCCTCGAGATGGTGACGATGCATCGGCGCGGCCAAGCCGTGGGGGTCGAAGAGGTGCTGGACGACGGAGAACCGTTGTTCGGTGTCGCCGCCGTCGATGATGAACCTGTCTCGCACCTTCCCAGAGGTGCTCTGGTCCCCCTGGCCGGCCAGGAGGACGCGTGGACGAGGTGGGCTCATGGTTCGACGTTAGGTCCGGCGCGGTTGCGAGACCATTCCACAATTGTGGAGCATTCCGCCGCCGGTAGCCCTAGCCTCACTTCATGGTTGATCGCACGGTCTTGCGGGTCTCGGAGTTGGTACGGCGCGGGTCTGACGTGGTCACGCTGCTGCGCGAGGTGAACGAGCTGATGGTGGCGTCCGTGCCGCATTTCTGGACGCCCTGCTGGTACACCCTCGACCCGGCGACTCACCTGATCACCAGCCATTTCCACGAGGGCATGAACGAGTTCCCGGCTGAATGGCTTGCTGAGGAGTACCGCGGTCACGACGTCCACAGCCTGGCCTCGGTGATCGCCACAGGCCGGCCGATCTCGACCTTGCACGAGGCAACCGGGGGAGATCCGACAGCCACCCGACGCTGGCAGCTCAATATGGAGCTCGGGGGGGACCAGGAGCTGATCGCCCCGTTGCGCAGCCGCGGCGGTCAGGTCTGGGGCGCGTTGGGTCTCTACCGGGAGACCGGCGCTCCGGTCTTCTCCGGCCAAGAGCGTGAGGTCATCACCCGGATCGCGCCGCTTCTCGCCGACGGCGTACGCCGGGGGTTGCTGACGGGAGAGGCGCGGGACCCGGAGTTCGAACTCCGCCCCTGGGCTGATCGTGTTGGACGGGCCCACGGAGGTGGCCTCGATGACCGATCACGCCCGAAGGTGGCTCGTCGACTTCCCCGATGGAGACCTCGAGAAATCGCTGGTTCCGACAGCCGTCTCCTCGGTCGCGGCTGCAGCTCTCGCTGCCGATCGGCAGGAGGCTGCGGAGTCGCCCGAGGTTCGCTTGCGAACGCGGCACGGAACGTGGGTCACCTTGCATGGCAGCGTGCTCCGCGGAGAAGCGGGCCGGCAGGCAGCGGTCATCGTGGAACCGGCGCACCCCGAACGGATCGTTCCGCTGCTGATGAACGCCTATGGACTGACCGAGCGGGAACAGGATGTGACACGTCTGGTCCTTGCGGGTCTGCCCACCTCGGCCATCGCAGAGCAACTTGTCGTCGTGCCTGCGACCGTGCAGCAACACCTCAAGAGCATCTTCGAGAAGACCGGGGTGCGCACGCGGCGGGACTTGACGACCCAGATCTTCTTCCGGCACTACGAGCCGAGGCTCCGCGACAACGAGACGCGGGCGGTCTGTGGTCTGGCCGTCCGCGGGGGCCCAGCGATGCCCAAGATGGAGGACATCGCGCCGCCTAGCAGCGCGCCTCGTTGAACTGGCAGCGCACTGCGCGGTTAGGCGAACGGTCGTACATCCAGTTGCTGCCGAGCGAGAGCCGGTCCACCCGTTGGGTCACCGGCACGTCGGTCCCGTTGTCCATGAGCAGCTCGCTCAGCTCCACCACCGCGTCGGGGTGCGTGGACGCGTACACCTCCCAGACACTGGCGGTCGGCGTGTTCTTGTAGATGGTGGTCGCGCCCCCGGCAGGCGGAGACGCGTACAGCGAGCAGTCACCGGCACCGCGGTGGCCGGTGAAGTCGGCGCGTGCCCACGCGCCACCCGGGTAGGGATCCGAACAGGTGGATGCTGGCATCCGCAGCGCCGACTCACCGTCGCCGCTGTTCTGCACGAACAGCTGGAGGTAGACGCCTCCCCCGGCTTCGACCCCCGACCGCTTGAAGTCGAACGAAAGGTTCTTCACCGATCCGACCGGTCGACCGAGCCGCGCCGAGTGGTTGCTGACCACTTCGACGAGCTCGAGCCCGTCGCACACGCGCGCGACCAGCGCGCGTCGATTGGCGTCGGCGGGCGAGTCGGGCCCGTTGCGCCAGCCCACCGTCGAGCAGGTCGAATTTGCGTATCCACCGGCATCCTCGTCGTAGGTGTAGGCATCTGCCTGCAACCGGTTGTACGGGGAGAGAGCCTCATCCGCGGTGGCTGCGCCGGGCAGCGCAGTGACGGCGGCCAAGGCAAGTGCGACAACGGTACTGGCGAAGTGTGTAGGACGCATGACCACAACCATCTCGCGCCGCTATCCGCGGTCATGACTTGAACGGGTGGTTTCTCGGCTCCATTCGGGTGACTCGCTTGTCGTCGCCACCCCCAAAGTGGGACATGTGGGTTCGACCAGTCGGCATGGCCGTTCGTCCGCTCGCGCGGGAGCGGGCCTGGGGCTAGGGTCGAGAAGCGTGGCTGTCGACGCGTACCTCCGCTTCCCGCACATCCGCGACAAAACAATCGTCTTCGTCGCCGAGAACGATGTCTGGGTGACCGGACGCGACGAACGCCGTGCCCACCGCGTCAGCGCCGACCATGTGCCGGTCGTCTCGCCGCGTCTGTCCCCCGACGGCCGGCTTGTCGCCTGGTCCGCGCGCCGCTACCGGGCCAACGAGGTGTAGGTCGCCGCGGTCGACGGCGGCGTGTCCGCGCAGCTGACCTTCTGGGGGCAGGAGCGCACCTGGGTCCGTGGCTGGTTGTCCGACGAGGAGATCCTGGTCGTGAGCACAACGGGTGAAGCCGACCGGCCGCGGTGCTTCGCGCATGCCGTGCCCGTAGACGGCGGACCGGCTCGTCGGCTCCCCTACGGCTGGGTCGCCAACCTTGCGCTCGGTCCGCAGGGCGGCGTACTGCTCCAGTCCACCGACATGTCCGAACCTGCCTGGCGCAAGAGGTACCGCGGCGGGACCGCTGCGTAGCTATGGCTCGACCTCACCGGCGACGGCACCTTCAAGCGGATATTCGCCGACCTGACGTCGAGCCTGGTCAGCCCGCTGTGGACTCGGCTGCCCAACGGGCGCCAGCGGATCGGGTTCCTGTCCGACCACGGGGACCGCTGCCAGGTCTACAGCGCGGCGGTCGGTGGGCGTGCGCCGAGCACCTCCGCGCTCGTCGCGCACACCGACCATGAGTACTACGCACGTCACGCAACCACCGACGGCGAGCAGGTGGTCTACGTCTCGGGCGGATCGCTCTTCCTGCTCGACTCACTCGAACCGGACGCAGGGCCGCGCCGGGTCGAGGTCCGGCTCGGAGGGGCACGGGTCGGTCTCCAACGCAAGCCGCTGACAATCCAGGCGGGCAGGCAGGAGGACATCTCCGAACCCTGGGTCGGCGCGGTCAGCGACATCGCCCCGGACCAGACCGGCCGGGCCTCCGCGGTCGAGGTGCGCGGCACGATTCACTGGCTCACCCACCGCGACGGCCCGGTTCGTGCCCTGGCCGACAGTCCCGGCGTACGACGCCGCCTCCCAGCGGTCCTCGGGGACACCGGACGGGTCGTCTGGGTAACCGACAAGGGCGGCGACGACGCGATCGAGGTCGGTGCCACCACCGGCGGCGAGCCGCAGACGCTCGTCGCCGCCGGCAAGGTCGAGGACCACGTGGAGACGCGAGTCGACCCGCCGGGCCTGGACCAGCGGATCGTCCCGGCGCCGGTGGCGGGAGCCCGATACTCCGGCCTCCGGACTGTCCAGGGCGGCCTGGTCTGGCTGCGACAGCCGTCGCGTGGTGAGCTGGGTGACGACCTGCCGAGGCTCGGCGAGGAACCGCCCCGCGCAGCCCTCGAGCACCTGGACCTGGCGACGGGCAAGAAGCAGGTTCTCGCGGACTCGGTGGACGCGGTGCACGTCTCTGGTGACGGGTTACGGCTCGTCGTACGGGACAAGGAAGCGCTTCGCGTCGTCCCTGCCTCGGAGAAGGTTGAGAAGGATGACGACCCTCGGGTGATCGAGGTGGACCTGGACCGGTTGCGCCCACGGTCGACGCCCGCCGCCGAGTGGACGCAGATGTACCACGAGGCGTGGCGCCTGATGCGCGACCACTTCTGGCGCGAGGACATGGGCGGCGTGGACTGGGCGGCCGCGCGGGACCGGTACGCGCCGATGCTCGATCGGATCGCCTCGCACGACGACCTGGTCGACCTGATCTGGGAGATGCACGGTGAGCTGGAGAGCTCCCACGCCTACGTCATGCCACCCCCGCCGGCGGACCGGCCGGGGACCCACCAGGGCTTGCTGGGCGCCGACCTGAGCTTTGCGGACGGAGCGTGGCGGGTGAGCCGGGTGGTGCCGGGGGAGTCCTCCGAGCCCCGGGCAAGGTCACCGCTGACGGCACCCAGCGTAGTGGTCGGCCTCGGGGACGCGATCGTGGCCGTGGACGGCCGGCCGACCTCGCGCACGCAGGGTCCTGGGTCGTTGCTGGTGGGCACCGCGGACAAGCCGGTCGAGCTCACCATCATCCCCGCCGGTGGGGATGAGGCGCGCGCCGTGGTCGTCGTACCCCTTGCCGACGAGTTCCCGTTGCGGTACCAGGACTGGGTCGACGACCGGCGAGCCTACGTGCACGCGCAGACCGACGGACGGATCGGCTACCTTCACGTGCCCGACATGATGTCCGGCGGGTGGGACGTGAATCGCGGGTACGAGCCGGTGTCCTACCCCGAAGAGGCAAGGCGTGGCCCGATGGTGTGCCTCACCGACATGTACGCCGGCTCGGACGGCGATATCGTGACCGCGGCGATCAAGGCCCTCGGACTCGGACCGGTCGTCGGAACCCGCACGTGGGGTGGGGTGATCGGCATCGACGCCAGGTACAAGCTGGTCGACGGCACGACGGTGACACAGCCGAGGTTCTCGTTCTGGTTCGAGCAGTTCGGCTGGGGCGTGGAGAACTACGGCGTCGATCCGGACATCGAGGTTCCAGCGGCCCCCCATGACCGGGTGGCAGGGAACGACGTACAGCTCGACCGCGCACTGCGGCTCGTGGAGCAGCAGCTGGCCAAGACGCCCGCGTCCACTCCACCCGGGCTGCCGCCGCTGACCTGAGGAAGCCTCGCCCCGTGTCACCGTCGATCCATTCGGGCAGTCCCCAGTTCCACCAACCTCGCTGGGTTCCAATCCAGTCCAACCGCACCGCGTGAGGCGCGTGAAATGGTGCGTTTGGACTGGAACAGAGTGGTGCGCGGGCTCCGCTTTCCCGCCTAGGCCGATTCCCCGACCCATGCCGTCGCTACAGTCCGTCTCTACAGGCCGACGGCCTTGTGCCACCGAGCGTAGGCCGCCCCGAGTTCAGGTGCGTCTGTTACCGACGGCACCTCGTCGATCGTCGTCACCTGCACCGGCAGCTGTATGCCGACACCGCGCGCGGCCAACACGGCTGCGCCCACCGCCGACGCACTGCGAAGCGGTATGTAGCTGACCGGGCGTCCGATCACGTCGGCGATCAGCTGTCGCACCCAGGGCTCGCGAGCACCACCGCCGGACAGCATGATCCGCTCATGGTGACTTCCCAGCAGTTCGATGCCCCGTCTTATCGTGAACGCGAGCGCCTCGAACGCCGAGCGTGCCAGCTCGGGTCGACGTACTGAAGGGGTGAGATCGGACCAGGCGGCGGCCGACGTGCTCGCCGCCAACCCGCCACGCTCACCGGTCAGGAACGGCACGAAGACAGCCCCTGCCGAGCCCGGCGGAGCCAACCTGGCCAGCGCAACCAGTTCGTCCCACGTCACGTCGAGGACCCGCTGCACCCACGAGAGGGTGGAGCCGCCATTTCGGATCGCGAGCATCTCGTACCACCCGCCGTCCGCATCGGCGTAGAGATGCGTGAGGGGATCGGACCTCGACCTGGCCGAAGCCCCGGGGCGGAGGATCTGGATCCCAGTGCCCAGGTTGACGACGATGCCGCCACTGCACGAGTCTTCGGGCTGGGCCGCCTTCAGCGCTGCCAGCGCGGCCGCAGTGTCAGCGGCGCCGGCCACTACGGGGACCTCGACCCGGCTACTTCCCAACACGCGCGTCGTGCCGACTACGAAGTCACTGTCGACGAGCGTGGGAAGTTGTGCCCGTGAGATCCCCGCGAGGTCCAGGGCGTCAGCGCACCAGTCGTCGGCGACTACGTCCCACAGCAAGGTGGCGGACGCGTCGGTTCGCTCGCTCGCGCTGTCCCCGGTCAGGAGCCCGCGTAGCCAGTCCTTGGGTGAGGTCACGAGCGCGGCCGCTGCCAATGAAGCGGGCTCATGCCTTCGCAGCCACGACAGCAGCGGGCCGGCCATGCCGGCTACGAGCGGGTTGCTGAGCCGAGCCCGCACAGCCGCAGGCAACCCGACCCAGTCCGGCAGGATGTCGACGGCACGCTGGTCCGGCCATAGGATTCCGGGCCGCACTGGACGGGCGTCTCGACCGACCAGGACGATCCCGTGCATCTGGCCGCTGACTCCGACCGCTGCGACCTCGGTGCGCGGTCGACCTGCCGCGGACAGCAAGCCGGACAGCTGCGCTCTCGCCTTGTCGAACGCGGTTGCCCACTCGGCAGGGTCGGTCTCAGCCCAGCCCGGCTCAGGCACCACGACGTCGTACGACGCCTCGGCTTCTGCGGCGATCGCGCCGTCGGAGGCGACCATGGTGAGTTTCAACCCACTGGTGCCGAGGTCGATGCCGAGGTAGCCCGCCATGCGGTAATGCTGAACCATCCGGGCTGCGGGAGCGAATCTATGCACGGGCTCTCTCGGGTCGTTGCCGCCGGTTGAGCAGGCCGTAGTCACCCTGTCGCCACCTGCCGACCTCACGGCGCAGGTCGTTGATCAGGCAGTTCTTCTCCCGCGCTCTCCCGTGGGCCCGCGCGGGTCGACCTCGAAGTAGCGGTCGGGCTGCTCGTACGGCGAGTTGAGGATCGGGTTGGCGATCGACTCGGACACCTGGCTCACACCCCGTTCGCCCGCCGGCCCTGGATCGCTCACTGGCGAGCCTACCCAAGATCGTTACTCTCGACGACGCCTCACCAGACGGTAGGGTGACCATTCTCGACCCGACGACATGCGGTTGCAGGTTCGTTCGAACCTCGTTGTCATCGATGCCAGGAGAGGGAGTCATGACGAACAAAGGCTCAACTCGCAGCGCTGTCGGCGGGAGCTGCATCGCAGCTCGCTCCGTCGCTGCCGTCGCGACACTCGTACTGGCAGCAGGCATGGCAGGGTGCGGAGACCCAGATGACGGCGGAGGCGGCGGCGGCTACTTGACCCCGCAGGCCAGCTCGGGAACAGCCGCCGGCCGATAGGCAACGTCTCGACACGCGTCACCGGTCGGGTCCAGGTCGAGGCCGTCCCGTGCGCCGAAACTTGCCGGGCGTGCCGAGGTGGAAGTCGGAGCAACCAGCCAGGTCGAAAGCGGAAACTGGTCGGACTGGACGACTACGGCGTACCGAGGATCCCGCTGCTCGTGTCCGCGGTCGTCCCGAGGTGCACATATCCGGTAGACCTCACCACGCACGCAGGCTCTCCATGTCCCGCAGAACTTGTGCCGCCTCGGCCCGGTCCTGTCCGTCGGCGGCCAGTGCCTCCGCCTCGGCGACATATCCGCTCCAGCCAGACACTCGATTGTTCCGAGCTTTGATGGGTACGGACTGCGCATGCGGCACCGGCGCTGGCACCGGCGCCGCTGCCATCAAGGTCAGGTCACGATGGGTCCTGAAAGCGAGGGAGATGATGAGACTTCCGCAGCCACGGGGGCCGCTGAGCGGGCAGGTCGTAGCCGCCCTGCGCAGGCCCGGTGACATCGAACCGTTCGCCCACGTCGACGTCCCGACGCCAGCAGGTGGCGTGCTGGACGACGACGATTTCCAACTCTCCCTCTGGATGCTCTGCGAGCTGCACTACCGCGGGTTCGACGATGTAGCCGACCATGAGTGGGACCCGGCCGCGATCAGGCTTCGACGACGGCTCGAGGCCGGCTTCGAGGGCGAGTTGCGTCGCCGTACATCTGCCCACGTGCGGCACGCGCTGCACAGAGGCGACGGCCTGGTCGAGCAGGTCTCAATACTCACCGACGCACTCGAGGGGCCGAGTGTTGCGGGGTTCCTCCAGCGTGAGGCCACGATCGAGCAGATCCGGGACTTCATGGCACAGCGAAGTCTCTACCATCTCAAGGAGTCCGACCCGCACGCGTTCGTCCTCCCGCGCATCGACGGGAGGGCGAAGACCGCTCTCGCCGAGCTGCTCTACGACGAATACGGCGCCGGTCGACCCGACCGGTTGCACGCGCAGATGTTCGCCGACGCGCTGAAAGGCTGCGGTCTGGAGCCGACCTACGGGGCGTACGTCGACCGGGTTCCCGCGAGCACACTCGCGGTCAACAATGTGATGTCTCTGTTCGGGCTGAATCGCCGGCTGCGAGGAGCCGCGCTCGGACACCTGGCGGCGTTCGAGTCGACCAGCTCGATCCCGTGTCGGAGGATCGCGGCCGGTATCGAGCGGGTGGGCCTGCCCGACGTGGTCGCCGCCTACTTCCACGAGCACGTCGAGGCCGATGCCGCACACGAGCAGATCGCCATCCGCGACATCTGTGGCGGTCTGGTCGAGACCGAGCCCGCCCTGCTGCCAGACGTGCTGTTCGGGTTCGCCGCCTGCCTCTACCTCGACCTCTTGGCCGGCAGGCATCTGCTCGAGTCCTGGTCGCAGGCACAACCGCCCCGGCCGCCGGAGAGGGGCGCTTCGTGAGCGAGCCGTCGTGGCGCGCCCTGTCCCGCTCCGGCGACCAGGTTGACGTCGAACGCTGCGGGGACGGACCGATGCTGGTCCGCCACGCCGACGTGATCGTCGATGGATCGGGGAAAGAGCACGAGGTTGCTCGCCCGGTCGTCGCGGTGTGCACGTGTGAGAAGTCGCAGCGGTTCCCGTGGTGCGACAACACCCACAAGGCGATCCGGCACCGCTAGCCGGTGGGTGACCTCCGCCCCAGCTGCATCACGACACCCCGGTCGCCGTACGCCCGCACCGCACCCACCTCGAGCCCCAGGCCCGGCGAGGTGACCACCTGGGCCCGCACCAGGTCGGCCTGCTGGGTGGTGCCGAGCTGCAGCAGCGCCCAACCAGCATCGGCCAGGTGGCGTGCCACCACGTCGATGCACGACCTGGCCACCGTCATGCCATCGGCGCCGCCGTCGATGGCGGTGAGCGGGTCGTGCGGAAATCGCCCGACGTCGCCGCTCGCCACCCACGGGGGGTCAGCGATTATCCCCGCGAAGCGCTCATCCGGGTGCACGGCCTCGTCGACCCGACCCAGGCGTACGTCGACAGGGCGGGCGGGCCGGTTGGCGTGCACGTTCCTGCGGGCGTAGTCGCACGCCGTCTGATCCGCGTCGACCAGGACGAGTTCGCGGGGATGCTGGCTGACCGCGAGCAGACCGATGTGGCCAACACCCGCGCACAGCTCGAGTACCGGCCCCGGAGGGCTGTGCCTGAGGAGCTCGGCGGCCCACCGGGACTGACACGTGGTCCACTGCCGTGGTTCGAGCACTCGATCGTCGAAGCTGATCCTCAGCCCGCCGAACGCCGTGACCCGCGTCGTTGCCACCATTGCGCACCTTCGGCTCGTACTACCCATTGCGACCGCGGTACCCCGCGAGCGTGCGGGCATGTGTCAACGTCCGCGGATGCGAGGCATTGATTTGGCGGGAGATGCGCACTGACGTCCGCATGACAGACATCAAAGCACTCGTACTCATCTGCACCCTTCAACGCTCACCGGCGGACTCCAGTTCGGAGCTGATCGGTTGGCAGGCGCTCGACGAGCTACGCAAGCAGGGCTGTGGAGCAATGATCAGAACCTGTGGATGGTCCTCGGTGGGGTGAGGTGAAGGAGCGCACCGCTTGGCACAACGCCGGACCGACCCGATCGAGAGAGGGAGGGCCTGGAGGGCAGATTGCCGCTCGGTGCGGCTTGCGCAATGCTTGGAAGCATCATTCAGGAGGAGCTAGGGGGCTTGACAGATTCCGATGTGACCGGGCCCACGGATTGTCGCCTAAGCCTTGAGAGATGTGTGTTTGTCAATGTCCTGAAGCCACATTACCCGGCGTTACGCTTCCCATATCGCCGTCGAATGAGCGACCAACAGGAGACATCATGTCAACAGGCGTGAGCGACTCCGTCGCCGAGCTGAACGCGAGAATCGCGAGTCATCCCGAGCTGCACCTGCTTGGTCAGCAATGGGAGCCCGAATCGGGCCTCATCCAGTTCGCCGACGGCGAGGATGTCTACGTCCGTGCAAAGGCGACGCTCATCGGAAGCTGGGGACGTTCCGGAAGCTGGCGATGGGCATGGCCGAATGAGTCGCTGCCTCTCGCCGCACGCAACGCTTCGCTGCGGCTGAAGGAGCTGGCTCAGCTCACCGGACGCGACGAATTCCTGAACGTGAATGCCTTCCCCGCCACGACGGTGGAGGCGAGGGAGCTTGTTGCTGACGTCTGCCATCACCTCGGAGCAGTCAGCGCGTGCAACCAGAGCTCGGAACAGGCCGTGTGGTGGTTCGCGCTCCACGACATCGAACACCTCCGGCCACTCGACGCGCTTACGGAGCGGGCCGCCGAGACCGCGGGCGAAGTCCTCATGCATGGACACAGCGTCATCCTCTTGAATGCCCTCCGGGCTCGCTTTCCGAATGCCCAGCTGCAGCTCATTGGGCGAGACCTACGCGGGCGCCCACAGCCTTGGGCGCATGACCTACACGCGCAGATTCTGTTCGACTACGGAAGGGTGGATACACACGAAACACGCGACTTTAGCGCGGCTGATCTCTCACACTCGAGATTCGACGATTCCATCCTTCGCGGCATCGTCCTCCGCGATGCGACTTTCCATGCCGCCTCCCTGGTTGACACGGACCTGTCGGGAGCCGACCTGCGTGATGTCTCGTTCAAGGGGGCCTTTCTCAACGGCACCAACTTCAATCGCGCGCTGCTCGCCGGCGCCGATTTCACCGACGCAGAGCTGTCCCGCACCCTCCTCACCGACGTGGACCTGTCCGAGGTGAAGGGGCTCGACGCCGTGCACCACCTGACGCCGAGTGAGATCTCAATGAGCACGCTCACCGCGTCGCGCTACAAGTTGTCGCCGACGTTTCTGCGCCGGGCCGGCGTGTCGCGTGGTCTGATCGAGGACCTGGCGAATGGACAGCGATTCGCCCGTCAGTACGAGACCTGCTTTCTCTCGTATACCTCGAAGGACAGACCGTTCGCTGAGAAGATATACGGGTCGCTTGAGGGCGCTGGCGTGCGCGTGTTCTGGGACAGGTTCGATGTGCTTCCCGGCGAGTCGCTGCGCGACCAGATCATCGAGGCCATCCACCAGCACGACCGCCTGGTGGTGGTGCTGTCCGCCGACGGCATGGCGAGCGACTGGGTGCGCCAGGAGATCGAACTGGCGTGGTACCACAAGCGCGACGCGCTGATTCCGATTCGCCTCTGCGATATCGACGAGATTCGAGCATGGACGGCGACGCACGCGGGGCTGCCTGATCTCGCAGGTCTCTTCCCCGTTCTGGACTTCTCGGCGTGGCGCAACCAAGGCGAGTACGCGCACGCGTTTTCGCTTCTTCTCAGATCACTCGCCGGGGGTGCGGACTTGCGCCCCCGTGCGCAGAAGTCGATTTGACGAGCACGCCGCTGGCGATCGCGGCCGATGGAGGAGGCGGTGCCGTAGGCGCGGCCCCGCGTGCTCGCAACGAGGCCGATAGACAGCGGTCCGGGAGGATATGGGTGTATTCCGGCCGCCACCTTGGCAGTCGGCTTGGGGGACCCCGGCGGTCCAGCAGTTCGATCTGCATCGAGCCCCAGAACGACACCAGGAGCATGTTGTCCGCGGTCGGGCACCTGTGCGCAGCGCGAGCCAGCGCCTCTTCGCGAGTCTGGTACTCGGAGAGGTCGAGGAAAACATGCTCTGGCTCACACGTCACGCGAGCAGCCTGTCACGAACAGCCGTGACGTCGGCTGGGGTTGGCGACGCAGCGGGTGGGCGCCACGGCGCGCCGGTCCGGGTGCGACGCTCGTCGACCTGTCTCACCTGTCAAAGAAGTCCCAGTACCCAGTACTCCAGTACCCAGCGGATCGCCGAAATCTTGCCAGACAGCATTCCCCAGTCGAACGGTGTTTCGGTGTCCTTGCGGAGCAGCTCGAGTCCGTGCTGCTCTTCTACGCGTCGTACCCTGCCCGCGCTGTCTCCCAATCCTCGGGCGAATAGCTCTCAGGTCGCATATCACTGACGGCCGCTTCAGAGCGTCGGTACCAGCAGAGGCGGTCGAAGAGCCGGCAAGGTAAACCCGAGCTGTCGACGAGCTGATATGCCAGATGATGATGCGGGTATCGTGCCAGCGTGTTTTGACGGATTCAAAGACGAGCGAGTCGATGTTGGTGAGGTCGTCTTGCGCGTGCGACACGCGGGTGCGGGGCCGCCTGTTCTCTTGGTTCACGGCCATAGACACACTGCCGGGTCTGGTGAACGGGATGATTCGACACGCCATCAGAAAGTCAATATCTTCGGGGCTACATGGCCGCGGTGGTCAGCCCGATTGCGATGCCCGCCAGGGCGCAGACGCCGAGCGTTCGGAGCACCGACCAGCCTCGCCAGAAGATCAGCGCGCAGCCGAGGGCGGTGATGGCCAGGGCTGCCCACTGAACCGAGCCCAGGTGTGGGTACTCGAACTTGAACGGTCCCGCGGTGAAGCGGCTGGTGTCTTCGAAGAGGGTGTGGAGCGCGAAGAAGACCGCGAGGCTGGCGATGACGCCGACGACGGCGGCGGTGATCCCGGTCAGGGCGGTGGAGAGGGCCCGGTTGCCGCGGAGTCGTTCGACGTACGGTGCACCCAGCAAGATGAAGAGGAAGCAGGGCACGAACGTGACCCAGGTGGTGAGCAGGGCAGCGATGAGGGCGGCGACCCACGGGTTGAGGGAGCCGGGGTCGCGGTAGGCCCCGACGAACGCCACGAACTGGACGACCATGATGAGCGGGCCGGGTGTCGTCTCGGCCAGGGCGAGTCCGCGGACCATCTCGCCGGGGGCGAGCCAGCCGTAGACGTTGACGGCCTGTTGGGCGACGTAAGCCAGCACCGCGTAGGCGCCGCCGAAGGTGACGACGGCTGCCCCGGAGAAGAAGACGCCCTGGTCGACGAAGATGCTGAACCGTCCGAACGTGGCGGCGGCGATGGCGACGGGCGCGAACCAGAGGATGAGCCCGGTGATGAGGATGATGGCGCCGCGGCGACCCGAGGGACGTTCGGTGTGCAGGGAATCGTCGCTGATGAGCGGCAGTGGCCCGTCGTCGGCGGCGAGCTTCGTGGGCGCGGTCAGGTTGGGGATGGCCCGGCCGAGCAGCCATCCGATCAGCGCGGCGCAGCCGACGACGACGGGGAACGGGACGGCGAAGAACGCAAGGGCGATGAACGACACGACCGCAAGTCCGACGAGGGCGGGGTGTCCGAGTCCCTTCTTCCCGACTCGGATGACGGCCTGGAGAACAATGGCGATGACCGCAGGGGCGAGCCCAAGGAACAGGGCTTCGACGAGGGTGGTGTCACCGAAAGCGACGTAGATGCCGGACAGGGCCAAGAGGGCGACGACACCGGGGAGCACGAAGAGAATCCCGGCGGTGAGCGCGCCCTTGATGCCGTTGAGCAGCCAGCCGACGTAGGTCGCCAGCTGCTGAGCTTCTGGGCCGGGGAGCAGCGTGCAGTAGGACAGGGCGAAGAGGAATCGCTGCTGGCCGATCCAGCGCTTCTCGTCGACCAGGGTGCGTTGCATGACAGCGATCTGTCCTGCCGGGCCGCCGAAGGTCTGCAGCGAGATCGCGAACCACGCCTTGGTGGCCTCCCTGAGCGGGATCACGTCGCCGCGAGCGCCTGTGGGCGGGGCGGGCTCGGTAGCGGGGGCGTGCCGCTCGTGTGGGGTAGCGCAACTCATGCGGGAGCCTCCTTGCCGAGGATGAGGCTGCGTTGGAAGTAGGCGTAGAGCCCGTCGAAGACGGGGGCGGTGAGGGAAAGGACGGTGTCGTCGTCCTGGATCATCGACAGCCCGCGGAGGATGACGTCGAGGCCGGGGGCTTCGGGGGCGTCGTAGCGGTCGTCCTCGACGTCGGCTTCGTGGACGATAGCGGCGATCCGCCACAGGGCGGTGTCGAGCAGGTCGTGGCGGCGCAGGAGCGTCTCGAAGGTGCAGTCGGCGCCGTGGTGGCCGTAGTCGACGCCGCGCATATCGAACGGGGTGACATGCGCGGGCACGTCGTCGGGGCCGGCGACGAAGGCAAACTCGGCGTCAGGGTCGATGAATCGTCGGATCAGCCAAGCCGAGGAGGCGCGATCGATGTGCACTCCTGCGCGGGTCGCCCACTTCACGACGACACCCCTGTGCGGTCTCGGTTGGAGGATATTCCGGACGCGAGGGATGCGAGGGTCTGGACGGCGAGGGTGGCTTGCTCGCGGTCGCGGGGCGGAAAGTAATCGCGCCGGCGGACCGTGCGGAGTTCGCGACGGAGCCGCTTGAGCGCACGGGATCGTTCACCGGGCGCCAAAGCGGCGGCTTCGACAGCATCGTGGGTGATGCGCCGGTACTCCTCGACCCGGGCCGCAGCCAGCGAGGCGGCGAGGGCGTGCTCGTCGGCTTTGGAGAGCGTCTCGGCTCGGAGCAACAGGGCGGTGCCACCGGCCTCGAGGACCTGGTCGGCGATCCATTCCAGGTGCTCGCGGGTGCGCGCGTCCTCCGGCAGGGCGACGGCTCCATCGATCAACTGCGCGACACCGAGGGCCTTCAGCTTGCGCCAAATCGCGATGCGCGGCGAGGAGGGTTCGCGGGGCACTCGGTACACCAGAGTCACCCACCGAACCCGGCCGAACGTATTGAAGTCTGCAACCACGGTTACATGATCCAGGGCGCAGCCATACTAAGTCAACCGGACCGCTGCACTTTCTTGCCCGCTCGCCCCCGCCACTGAGGACCCGCCTGCTACCGAGATCGTGACGATGAACCCGGCGGCGCCCAAGGGGCGCGTCCATCGCCGACGAGCTCGAGAACGACGAGCCCAAACCCACCCACGACTCCAACAACCACCAGAGCATCGAACGGTAGGCCACCACGCGGGGACGAACGTCAACGCTCGTCGCCCGGGTCTTGCCCGAGTTGCCCGCTGCGCGCTCGGCTGCCCCCTCACCGCCGTGCTGCACGCTGCAGAGGCCCGTCCGCCGTCGTCTTGGAACATCTTGGAACCCTTGGCTCCCACAAGCTGGCGCGCTCGTGTCAGGCGCGCTCGGATTTCAACCTGCGACCTCTGGGTTATGAGTGCCGTAACAGCCTCACAAACCGGCTCACACTCACCTCGACTCAGCACCCGATGTGAGGGTAAAGTCCCAGGTCAAAGGCACATCCAGTTTCCGCATTCTTTCGCTGACCTTCGCCGGCCTTCGGGGCACCGTTTGCGGACACTGTGCGGACATCAACATTTTCAAGTCTCTCGGGAGGCACCCATGGCGTGGGTGAAGGAGCGGGTCACCGACGACGGCGACAAGCGGTTCGTGGCCTGCTACCGCGACGCAGAGGGCCGGCAACGCTCCGCCGGCACCTACTCCAGTCGCCGCGCGGCCGAACGCGCCGGGAACCGCGAAGAAGCCAAGGTTCGAGACGGCACGTGGCATGACCCCGCGGCCAGGTCACCTTCGCCGAGTACGTCGAAACCGTCTGGCTCCCCTCCAAGCAGGTCGAGACCTCCACCCTGGCCGCCTACCGGTCCTATCTCGACAAGCACTTCATCCCGACCTTCGGGCGACGGCCGATGGGCAAGATCCTGCCCTCGGAGGTACAACGCTGGGTCACCACCGCCACCGAGAACGGCCTGTCGGCCAGGTCCGTGGGCAAGTACCACAGCATGCTGCAGTCGGTGTTCGAGCGTGCGCTGGTAGACCGGGTCGTCACGTTCAACCCGTGTGCGCACACCGAGCTGCCGAAGAAGGTCAAGAAGAAGACTCGCACCCTGACCCCGGCCGAGTACGACGCGATCCTGGGAGCCCTGCCGGCGCAGCATCGGCTCATGGTGGAGACCTCGATCAACACCGGACTGCGATGGGGCGAGCTCATCGCACTGAAACCCCGCCACCTCGACCTCAAGGCCGGGAAACTCACCGTCGAGGAGACCATCGTCGAGGTCTCGATCAAGAACTCCCCCACCGGCCACAGGATGCTCACCAAGCCCTACCCCAAAGACAACGAGCCCCGCACGGTGGCCCTCCCAGCCGACCTCGTCGGCCAGCTCGCCGACTGGATCGCGGAGCGGCGCCTCGGGCGGGGTGACCTGCTGTTCGCGACTCGCGAGGGCACCCCCTTCTCGCGGAATACCTTCCGCACCCGGGTCTGGCGACCTGCCGTCGCCGCGTCAAGGGTCGACTTCGAGGTACGGGTTCACGACCTGCGCCACGCGCACGCGTCCTGGCTGCTCGCCGGTGGGTCCGACCTCAAGTCGGTGATGGACCGGATGGGTCATGCTCAGATCACCACCACCCAGAAGTACCTCCACGCGCTCCCCGACGCCGACACCAAGAACCTCGACGCCCTCGACCGCATCCGCCCCGCTGCTCCCGGGACGCCCCAGGAACCCACCAGGTAGCGTGCCCGGCTTCACTACCCGGCGACGCGGCACGATGCACCCCTCCCTCACTTCGCCCCTTCAAGCGCACGAGCAGGCGCGAGTCGACAAGCAGGTCAGCGTGACGCCCCCAGGAAGGGTCGACCGTTGCCGGGCTATGCCCGGTCCAGCCGGCGCAACCCCATCCCCCGAGAATCGAAGGCCGCACACAGGGATCCGCGGCGAACCGAATTCGGCTTTGTCGTGGGCGCGTCATATGCTAGTTTCATTTGTGACACCTAAGTCACCTGTGACACCTGCCAGGAGCATCCACCATGCAGACTCTTCAGACCGACCAGATCACGCCCGAGCAGCTCGACGAGCTCGACAAGTTCGCGCGCTCTGATGCTGGCCCCGAGCTGCGTGACCTGCTGCTGAGCCTGAGCCGCTGCGTTCGCGCAGGCGACGAACTAGTCATCGTCGATGGCGATGAGACGATTACGCCAAGTCAAGCCGCCGAACGCCTCGGCATGAGCCGCACACATCTTTACAAGCTGCTCGACCGCGGCGAGATCCTGTCCCATCGCGTCGGCCGCGACCGTCGCATCCGCATGCGCGACCTCGGCGAGTTCGAAAAGCAGCACCAGCGTGACCGACGCGAGCTTGCCGAGCGTTTCGCTCACCAGCGCAAGACCGCTGCTGCCGCAAACGACGAGATCGCCGACCTGCTCTGACACCGACTGGGTCGGCGGTCTCCGCCGGCCCAGTCGGGCAGAATGGGCTGAGTGCACAACCGTCGCGCCCGCCCGACGCTCCGGGTGCTTCGAGAAGACTTGAGCTCCGGATGGGAGTCTGCGCTGCCGCGCCGCGCCCTCGCCGATGGCCGGCTGATGGACCTGCACCCACTGAGCGAACTACCACACCCCGTGGTCGCCAAAGCCGTCGAGTCATTCGGTGCTGACTCGGCCGACGACAACTTCGTGGGACCGATCGCGAGTGCGACCCGCCTGCGGCTGCTCGAGATCAAGCAGTCCCAATGGCGCGCCGGGGTATGGCAGGACCCTGACTCGGGTGTCTGCTGGCTGGTGGTTGCGGGACTCGCCAAGGGCGGTCACGAGGACAGAGACGACGTCTACAAGCGAGTCGAGCGGGAGAACGACGCTGGCGATCCCAGGCTGTGGCTCCCAACCGAACAGGACATCCGGCTACTCAAGCAAGAGACCGGAGCTCGGCTGCGCACCGAGTGGGAGCTCGAGGTCCAGCGGGCCGTGCTGGCTGCGCTGAGCGCGATCCATGCCGGCGGGCACCAACGCATTGATCTCGACCACCCGGTCCCTGGGCAGGGTTCCTTTGCACGAGTCGACCTCACCGTGACCGCCGTACGTGAGGACGGGTACGAGGCCGACGAAGTCGTCGTCGACATCAACCCCGAGAGCCGGTACGCCGGAAGTGACCTGCTCTGGCAGCTCACGATCCGAGTGCTGATCTCCATCGAGCCTCCCGAACAGCGCTGGGACCGATTCGGCGACAGCTACTCCAACATCGGCGAGCCAGGCGCGTGGACCAGGCGAATTGAGGATCTCTCTGCGTTGGTGCAGCGAGGAGAACTGGCGGTCTCCGAGCCCGGCACGACCTGCCACTACACCCACCGCGAGCACCTTGCCGGCAAGACCATCAACGGCGAAGCCGTGCGCGCTCTGTGCGGCGTCTACTTCGTCCCGAGCCAAGACCACCAGTCGATGCCTCGGTGTCCAGTCTGCGAGGAACGCATCGCGGAACTCCCGCAGTAGCAGCGAGACTCGGCTACACGGCTGTTCTCTCAGTCCTCCTCACGAAGGCCCAGTAGTTGCTCGCGGCGCATGCGATGCTGCGTGACGTGCGATTACAGCGTGGTGTTGAGGTGGCGGGGGTGGACCCGGACATCGCGCGGCGCCTCGCGCGCGCCTGTCACGGGGGCCCCTCATATCCGACGCCCGTTGTCGCGACGTGGTCGCGGGTGTCCCCCGACGAGGCCGACGAGTTGCTCGCTCGCCTCGCCGCCGCAGGTTTCCTCGAGCGCCGAGTCCGGCAATGGGACGGTGAGAGCCATGTCGAGTGGGCAACGACGGTTCGAGGGGGTGCGCTGGCGAACGCCTCGTTCCTCAAGCCGATGACCCGAGAGAAGGCGCAGTGGCTCCTGGACGGCGTCCTTGAGCGAGCGACCACCTACAACGCCGACCCGGCAAAGCCCATCTGGCTGGAACGGATCGCGGTCTTTGGCTCCTTCCTCGATGTTGACGCGGTCGACTTCGGAGACCTCGACCTTCAGGTCGAGCTGGCCAACCGGACGGTTGATGACATTGTCGAGGCCAAACTCGAGTACGCCCGGGCATCTGGGCGCTCGTTCTCGAGCTTCATGGATCAGCTGTTCTGGGCCGAGAGGGAGGCAAGGCAGGTGTTGAAGAATCGCAGTGGATACATCAGCATCCACACCGAAGACATCTCGCGTTACACCAATCGGTGGGAGGTCGTGTACGAGCGGGACACCGATGTCGCTGGTTAGCCCATGGTTAGCCCGGATCCTCCGGGGCGCTCATCCTCATGCGGCGCCGAGGTCGGCGCCTGACTTCGCGCATAGCCCAATGAACGCCCCGAGCTCCAGAACACCGTCCGCGGTTGACGGCATGAACGAGGTCAGCGCGGCCGAGCGGATCAGAATCGCTTTCCATTGCGCGCGCGACACCGCGACATTGATCCGGTTGCGACTCAGCAGGAAGCCCATGCCACGCGGCACGTCACCGTGCGACGAGGCCGTCATGGAGACGATCGAGACTGGAGCCTCCTGGCCCTGGAACTTGTCGACCGTACCGACCCGGACGTCCCCCAGCCCCGCCTTGTCGAGCTCCCTACGGATCATCGCAACCTGCGCGTTGTACGGCGCCACGACGAGGAAGTCGTCAGCAACCAAGGGTCGCGGCGTAGTCGCATCCTCGGGATTCGTCCAGGTTGTCCCGAGCAACGGCCGAACCTGTGCGACCACGGCGAGTGCCTCTTCGACGGACTCGGTGCGGTTGCCGACGTGGTCGACCAGGACGACATCGAGACCTGGGTCGATACCTTCGAGGTGCCGTGCGGCTGCGGGAGCAGCTGCACTCAGGCGGCAGTCGTACAACAGGGTCGAGACCTTCGCGCAGAGCGCTGGATGCATCCTGTAGGACTCCCCGAGAAAGTAGCCGTACTCCCCCGGGATCGTGTCGCGTCCCGCCATCAGCCAACCGAGTGCCGACTCGTCGACCGGTTCGGCGTGGGTGCCCTGGCTGACTTGCGGGAGCTGCTGCGGGTCACCGAGAAGCAGGAGGCGCTTGGCGGCAACGGCGGCCCCCAGCGTCGGCGCCAGGGAGAACTGGCCGGCCTCGTCGACCACAAGCAGGTCGAGCCCCTCGCGCTCGATCAGGTTCTGGCTGGCGAACGTCCACACCGTTCCGCCCAGCACGCAGCCGGAGTCCGCGTTGTCCGAGAGGAACTTGGTCCGGGGAGGCACGCCCCCCTTGAGCACGGTCCAAGTCGGAGCATCAGTGTCGTTGGCGTTCTTGCCGACGCGAGCGGGGTCGAGACCGGCCTTCACGACGCCGGCAAGCATGTTCTCGACGACGGCGTGCGATTGGGCTACGACCCCGATCCGCCAGTGTTGCTTCTCCACAAGCTCCCTGATCACGTGCGAGCCGTTCCAGGTCTTGCCGGTGCCGGGCGGTCCTTGGATGGCGACGTAGGAGTCGTCCATGCCAAGCAACGCAGTGACCACGCTCTTGATTGTGCCCCCCTGCTGCGGCAGGGTGGCGCCGTTCCGGAGCCGCGGCGTACGCCGGGCGAGGATGTCGAGTGCGGCGCAGGTCGGAA